>Ga0180216_1000199_pt1 | contig 69990 bp, 66 predicted proteins | sample eDN3rd37CBELigMG_FD_128879 | JGI IMG/M metagenome (GOLD analysis project Ga0180216, IMG submission 128879) | Enriched Miracle-Growth compost microbial communities from Emeryville, California, USA - eDNA 3rd pass 37_C BE-Lig MG (version 2)... ... | reverse complement strand
GCGGCGATGACGCCGGCGTGGTTCGTGCGATCAACGCCGAGAATGGCGAGACTGAGTGGGAGTTCCGCACCGGTCTGCAGTCTTCGGCTTCGCCGGTGAGCTTCGTTGGCCCCGATGGCGACCAGCGCATTGCCTTCATCGCCAGCGCCCGTACTGCGACGCAGGTCGCAGCCGATGCCGATCCCGATGCAGTCGGCCGGTATCAGCGCGAAGGCAGCACGCTCTACGTCTTCCGGCTTGATGAAGACTAATAGAAACGGCCGGGCCGAGCCCGGCCGTAACTAACCAAAGTCGCCCGGCGCGCCTGAAGCGTGCCGGGCGAACTTGCCAAATGCTGGTACCAAGCCCAGAAAAGCAGCGGGCGTGCCGCTGCCCCGAATTTACGGCACTGGCCGGCGCGGTCTGTCCATATGGATCCGATGCCCCCAGTAATGCCAAGTCCGCGACAGCGGAACCGCGCCGACCACACGGAAGCCGCACCTTCCTCTCATCGGTGCAATTTTTGAAACAAGCCGGAGTATTGCCATGAACAGCCAATCGCAGCGGCGAAAGCACCTCGCCTGTCATGCGCTCGCCGTCGCTGGCGTTGCAGCTGCGCTGATGGCGGGCCAGGCCCTGTCGGCCTCGCATGTCGCGGCCTGGGAAATGCGGGTATGCGCCGATCCCAACCATATGCCGCAAACCAATCGTGCGATGGAAGGCTACGAGAACCGGATAGCCGAGATACTCGCCGATGATCTGGGGGCAGAACTCACCTATCAGTGGTGGACCCAGTCACAAAGCATGATCAGCGACCAATTGCGCGAAGGCAATTGCGACATGATGATTGGCGTGCCCGATGGTGGGGGAACCGTGATTTCGACGGTCGCCTATTACCGCAGCCCCTACGCTTTCGTGTACCGCACGGACGAAGACTACGATATTTCGAGCTTTGACGATCCGGTATTGGAAGAACTGCGCTTGGGAACCACCTCCGATGTCGCGAGCCCTTATCTGGCGCTGCGCCGGCGCAATCTGACACACGACGTGGTTCTGGGCGCATCTCTGCGCGGAGCGCCGGACGCCAGTCCAGCCATCGTCGAAGAGGTCGCCAATGGCGGCGTCGATGTCGCTATCCTCTGGGGACCGGAAGCGGGCTATTTCGCCTCGCTGCAGGAAACGGACCTCACGGTCACGCCAGCCCCGGAGATCGATCTTCCATTCACTCCGCTCTACCACACCATCGTAATCGCGGTACGCCTTGGCGATGAATCGCTTCGCGACCTTCTCAACGAGGCTATTGCGCGGCGTTGGGATGACATTCAGGCGGTTCTGGAAGAATACCGGGTTCCAACGTTGAGCCTGCCCCGTCCCACACTCTCTCTCGAGGAGCGGCAGCCATGAGCACCTTTTCCCGTCGTAGCTTTCTTGCCGGCGCCACCGCCGCCGTCTCGACAATTGCCCTCACCGGCCCCGGACGCGGCGCCACCAATGCGCCGCCCATTCCGGCGGTGCGGATCGGCACGGTGTTCCCGGTAAAGACCGGCGAGGGATTTATCCATGCTTCGGTCAACGACTTCATCGGTAATGGCGCGCGCATGGGCGCCCTGCTGGCCGACCGCGAACTGGCAAGACGCGCCGCGGACGAAGGCACACGTCTCGACGTGCTGTTGTCGGGCTCGCCTAGTGTAGATGCGGCCGTAAGAGCCGGTGAGAGGCTGGTGGAGACCGGAAATATTTCTGCGCTGATCGGCGGCGTTGGCGAGGGACAGGCCGAGGCCCTGGCTGAAATCGCTACGGCGGCAAAAATCCCGTTCTTCAATATCGGCGAAACATCGGATGCTTTCCGGCGCAACTCCAGCCGCTACGTGTTCCACATCGAAGCCAGCGATGCGATGTACCTCGATGCACTGGGTGAACTGGCAGCCTCGTTGGGCTATCGACGCTGGGCCGTTGTCTCGGAGGAGAGTGATCGGGGGGCCGAAATGGCCGCGCGCATCGAACAATCCGCGCAGAAGTCGGACAGCACCATTACCGGTATGGTCACGGTACGGCCGGCCCAGGGCGTATATTTCGACGAAGTCGAGCAACTGGCGGCGATCGATGCCGATGTGGTGCTCGTCCTGGTAAACTTCCGGGATATCTTTGCGCTGATGGTGCGGATGGAGGAGGATGGCATTACCACGCCCGTCCTGACCTTTCCCGATACGATCATGCAGACGCGAGACTTCGTTGCGACGGCGCGCTACCAACTGCCGACGCTCAGCCCCCGGCAGCGGGTGGCGCTGTGGGAGACGACCAACCCCGATCCGGAGGCCGAACGCTTCAATCTCGGTGTTCGCGCTGAATGGGCCGAGCCGGCCGATCCGACGGCCTGGGCGGCCTATGCGGCGACGCGGATCATCTTCGAAACGGTCCTGGCGACGCGTTTGACCGACCCCGAGGCGATGATAGAGCACTTGGAAAACCCCGAGACTACATTCGATGTACTCAAGGGACCGGGGGTTTCGTTCCGCCCCTGGGATCACCAGCTGCGTCAGCCGCTCTATGTCATCAGTGTCGACCAGGACGTCGTTTGGCGGCAAAGGCAGATCGATACACGCATCGCAATAGCGCGCTACGAAGCCACCCTTCCCGACGGGACGCCCGAAGGGCAATCACCGCAGGAATGGCTTGACAGGCTTGGCGACGGTCCTGCCTAGGCCAGCAGCGCCAGCGCTGCCGCCTCCTCGCTAGAGCTGAGGGTATACTGGCCGTCATAGGTTTCGATCAGTGTGCCCGAAGCAAGCAGGTATTCTAGCACCTCATCAGCGTTTTCGGCGTGGGACTTCTTCCAGAAGCCCCGCGCCGACTGGGCCTCGGCCAACAGTTCCTCGCGCGTGAACTGCTCGCGCTCGTGCAGGAGGCGCAGGCTGATTGCCGCCGCCTTCAAAATCTGCGGCGCGGTACGGGCGCAGAGCTTCTGGGCTATGGCCCTGACTGTCGTCGCCCGCCGTCTCTCACGCGCACGCGGCTCCTCGCTCGGCTCAGCCGCGGGCGTTGCAACGGGCCTTGCTTCCGTAGTGCCGTCTCCAATCTCGCGCAACAACCCGGTGACGATGGGCAGAACGTGCTCGTCGAAATAGTCAGTGGGCACGCTGGCGGCGATGCTTATGCCATTCCGCTTCAGAGAGAATTTGACACGTTCTCCTTCGCGGTCGGCCACGGCCGGCACGGGCCATGGGGCGAAATTGGTCATTTTGCCTCAGCCTTCACAGTCAGGTTGCCGTTGAGTCTTCGTTTACCTCTTCGGGCGTGACAACGGTACGGGCGTTAAGGTTCTACGCTGCCGTCATAGTTAACGTCGTCTTACCAACTTTGGTAAATTTGGATCTGATCGGTAGCAATACAGGCCCTGACGCTACGGTCCAGGGCGGCCGCGTCTAGCCTGCAACGCCTGGCTAAGGCCCTGATCTGCACAATCTAATCTCGTTGGGGCTGCGCTGCCCTCTGGCTTGCCGAACGGTCGCATGTCCTTTCTGAGCCACAAACACCCCCTGTTGATAGAGGTGAATAACTCCGGCGCGCCAATAGCCCGCAGGTTTTGAGTATGCCATGCGTTCGTTAATTCATAAGGTTAAGACTTCCTGAACGCGCGGCGCTTCAGGAGGTCGATCCGCTCGGGGGAACGGAGCCGATGTTGAAATCCTTTTCGAATGCATTGGGAGGGGTCGTAGGCTGGGCCCCACGGGGGCGGCCTGGGCCGCCACGCATTGCCGCCGCCCCGCGAAAGCCTCATCGGATCGCAGCAGGCGCCGAAAGTTCAACCACATTCGATCAGCGGCTCGATGCGCTTTTCGACGACATGGCAGGCATCAGGGTCACCGGCGGCGTGGTGGAGTTCGACGGGCTCGACAACCTGTCGCGGCTACTGGCCAATGCCTGGCCAAACCTCACTCGGCGGGTCCGCGACATCGCCGAGCGGGAAATCCGTACCTATCTGCGCGAGGGCGACCTTTATCGCGTGGGTGAAAACGCGGCGATCCTGCTGTGCTTTCTCAATCTCGATCGGTCCGAGGCCGAGCGCAAGACGCAGCTCATTTCCGACCGCATCGAAACGGTGATCGCCAGGGAAATCCCTGCCACAGAGGGGCAATTGAGGCCCAGGCTCATAATAGCCCCTCTCACCGGGACTTCGTCCCTGCCCCAGGGATCGTCTCTATCCGAGCGGCTCCTTGGCTATCTGCGCTCGATCAGAAGCGAGGAACAGGCGACCAGGAACCGCAGGTCGCCGACGCTCGAAAAGACGCAGCTCTATTTCAGTCCGCTCTGGTCGCCATCGAAAGGCATGATCCTGCTCAACCGGAGCGTGACTTTCACCCCGGCGGTCGCCACGGCTTCACGGCGCATGCAGTTCAGCAATTTCACCAGGGCGCAGCTTGCCGAAGCCGACTACATCGCGCTCTCGAAAACCGTGCAGTCGATTTCCGGCATGCTCTCGCAGAGCACCGCCTGCCCGATCCTGGTGCCCGTCCACTTCAGCACCATCAGCCAGAACGCATCTGCGCTTGTCTACAGGAAGCTGCTGGACTCGGTCAGTCCGGTGCACCGCATGCTGCTCGCCCTGGAGATCATCGCCATTCCGGCAGGAGAGCCCGTTGGCGAGGTGTTGGAGGCGGCCGCAGCGCTCAAACCGCTGGTGAAGTGGATCGACCTCTCATTGGGCATCGGCGACCCGCGCCTTGGTGAAATCGACAGCGACCTCATCTGGGCGGTAAGCGCCAATCTGCACGGTGCGCGCAGCACCGACAGCGATGTCTATCCATCGCTGCAGCGTTTCCAGTCGCTTGCCGCCCGTACCAGGCTCTCGACCATCATTCACGGCGCCAACTCCATCGGGTTGGCAATGGCAGCGGTCAAGGCAGGTATCACCTATATCGACGGTTCGGCCGTTTATCCCGTGAGCACCGTTCCCCGCCCGCTCGGGCCTCACAATCCCACGCTCTCGGCCATCTCTTCCAGCCGCGTCGTCAAACGCTGGAAGTATTAGCCGAGGAACTGACGGTTCGAGCAGCCGCGCCTCATGGACTGCGTCAGGTGCAAGCCGGCAATGCACTGAGGCCTCTACCTGGAGATGTTTTCGCACTCTATATTTTATTAAGTTCTGATACGCGAACATCTCAGGAGGCAGATCGATGTCGCAAGCCGATACTCAAGCGCGCGAAACCAAGCACAATCCGGAAGCTTCTCCGCGCTCCGAGAAGCAGCGCAATCTTTGGAAGCGGTTCGTGAAACGCGTCTCGAACATGACCTTCATCTAAGGTCAGCGCGCGAAGCAAATCGCGAATAGTGAAAAGGCCTCGCAGTGCGGGGCCTTTGGCTTTTTGAGGATTCGTTCAGCGACTGAACTGGCGCGGCGTGGTGTCTGCGTCACTGCGCTGAATGCGAAGGTTGTTCTGTACGTGCTCAACGCCGCGTACTTCAGCCAGGTCCTCGGCGAGGCGCTTGTCGCTGCGATCGCCCACGGTACCGTTCAGCGTCACCTCGCCGCTTTCCACCAGCACCTCGATATCGCTGGCATCGAGTTCGGCATTTTCCATCAGATTGTCGCTGACATCCTCGCGGATGCGCTCATCCGAACGCTTATAGTTGCGCGGACCGCGGCCTCGATGTCCGGGGCTCGAGAGGCGTCCTTCGCCGGGCGTTACCTTGGTGTCGTATTCGAAGATCGAATCCATCCTCTCGCCCGTCGGACTATAATAGCCTTGGCCGGACATGCGGGCTCGTCGTCCGCCAGGCTCGCGTTCGCTGCGGCCACGATATTGTTCGGCTGAATATGCGCCGTGATGATACCCGCCACCTGCCGGAGACGGAGGAACCCGGTAGGGTCCACTGTCACCATAGGCCTCATCGGAGCCCTCGAAGCCGAGGCCGAGATTGCTCTGCCCGTAACCGCCGCCCTGGCCGGCATATTCGTCCTCATAGCGCTCGCGCATGCGATTGCGGCGGTCGGCGTCCTCTTCTCTCCAACGATCGTTGGCCATGATGTCCTCCATCTAAAATGTGAGGCGGCGCCCAGCGGCGCCGTGAGGTGTCGGTCGGTTAAGAGTGGGGGCGCCAGCTGGTTCCAAACAGTCCAGGCGAGCATCGCCTGATATGCAGCGAGATCAGGCAAATCCTTGATCTCGCCCCCCGGCGAACCACATTCCTCCTCGCTCGAAATCACCTGCGCGTCTTTCAGGAACCGGGTTTGGCGTTCCGCGTTTGAGCGCAGTGCCGACCGGGCAGGCAATCGCTTGCGGCGAAAGTCCGAAAATGGCTGGCAGGACGCTTGCGGCGAAGGAGGCGTGATGAGGTCTAGCATGCATTTCGACATGCCTTTTCCCTCAGACTTATCAAGGGAGAACGCTGCGATGACGCTCAAGGGCGAAGACGTGAAGCGAATCCTGGGACCGGTGGACGAGACAACGCTCGCCGAGATCATCGCAACAGGCGCCAGCACCAGCGAACTCGCACAGGCCTGGACCTGGCTCAATAATGAGGAAGCGATGATCGGCGACGGGCGCCCGCTTCCGAGCGGCAGGGTTGCCGAGCTCATCGAGGTTCTTTCGCCCGATCTGATCGATCCCGACGAGGGCTGATCGGCCTTAGTCGGTGTCTCGGGTTGGCTTGTTTTTGGTTGAGGGCTTTTTGGAACGGAGTGTGTTTCGATGAAGATTGCCCAGATTGCACCGCTTGCCGAGTGCGTACCCCCCAAGTTCTACGGGGGCACCGAACGTATCGTCTCCTATCTGACCGAGGAGCTGGTACGTCAGGGTCATGACGTGACGCTCTTTGCCAGCGGCGATTCCAGGACGGCGGCACGGCTCATCCCCTGCGCCGAAATGGCGCTGCGCCTCAATCCTTCAGTACGAGATTCCATTCCCTATCAGGTGATGATGCTCGAAGAGGTCCGCCGGCGCGCCGACGACTTCGATATCCTCCACTTCCATATCGACCTGATGCATTTCCCGCTGGTGCGTGACTTTGCCGAACGCACGGTGACGACCCTGCATGGGCGGCTGGATATGCCTGACCTGCAGCCTTTTTATCGGGCTTTCCCCGAACTCCCCCTGGTCTCCATTTCCGACCACCAGCGCCTGCCGATGCCTCCGGTCAACTGGGTAGGCACGGTCTATCACGGTCTCGACTCCACCCTCACGTTCAGCCCCGAGGCGAGCGGCGGTTATCTGGCCTTCCTTGGTCGCATCTCGCCTGAAAAGCGCCCGGATCGTGCCATCGAGATTTCGCGCCGGGCCGGCATACCGCTCAAGATCGCTGCCAAGGTCGATCGGGTGGATCAGGAGTATTGGGACGACGTCATTGCCCCCCTCATCGCCGAGAACCCGCATGTGGAATATATCGGCGAGATCAACGAGGCGCAGAAGGCCGAATTCCTCGGTGCCGCAACGGCGCTTCTCTTTCCCATCGATTGGCCCGAGCCGTTCGGCCTCGTCATGATCGAGGCGATGGCATGCGGCACTCCGGTGGTTGCCTTCCGCTGCGGCTCGGTGCCCGAAGTCGTCGACCATGGCGTTTCCGGGTTCATAGTTGACAGCATCGAGCAGGCGGTCGACGCTGTGCATCGGGCACGGGCACTCGAGCGCAGACGGGTGCGGAACACATTCGAGGCGCGGTTTACCGCCGAGCGAATGGCACGTGACTACGTAGCGCTCTATCAGCGCCAGCTCGATGCCATCAAAGCCGAGTACTCACGCGACGCTATCGATCGCGAGCTGCGCGTGGTTGGATCGAAGTGGTCGGGGATTGGCGAGCATGCAGTTGCTTGACGCAAAGACTCCAGACAGTGCGACACCGCATGACTTCACACATGAAAACGAGGGGGAATGGTTTGGCGTAGCCGGTTCTGCTTCCCTGCAGGAGCGCCAGCCGATCACCCTCAAACATGCGGATACCTTCGCGGTGTTCGACCACAATGGTGATGCGCTCGTTGGGCCCGACAGTCCCGAGGGCATCTACCATCTCGATACGCGCTATGTCTCCGGCCTGGTGCTGACTGTCGAGGGCAAACGCCCTTTGCTGCTCAGCTCCACGGTCAGGGACGACAACGCGACGCTCACCTGCGACCTTACCAATCCGGATCTCTTCAACGGTGAGGGCGAGCTTCGCCTGGCGCACGACCTCTTCCATATCAGACGCTCACGGTTCCTGTGGTCGGGACGGTGCTATGAGCGGATCGCGGTGCGCAATTTCGACGAGCGTGCCCGCCGCGTCCATCTCGAGATCAGTTTTCAGTGCGATTTCGCCGATCTCTTCGAGGTGCGCGGCACCCATCGTGACCAACGCGGCACCCTGCATCCGCCGGAAATCGGTGCCGATCAGATCACCCTTTCCTATACGGGCCTCGACTCACGCCGCCGCTTTACCAATCTGCAGTTCGATCCGGCGCCCCACCAGTTGACCGGCTCCCAAGCCCGGTTCGAGCTGGAATTGCAACCGCGCCAGACCCGGTCGATCATCGTGCAGATCGGCTGTGACGTGGCGGCGACGCAAACGCCGATACGCCGCAACTTCTTCAGCGCGCTGCGCGAAGCCCGAAAGGCGTTGCGTCAATCGGTGTCGCGGGCGGCCTCGATCGACACCTCGAATGACATCTTCAACGAAGCCGCGCGCCGGTCGGTCTCCGACCTTTACATGCTGATCACCGATACGCCCGAGGGCCCCTATCCTTATGCGGGCATTCCCTGGTTCAGCACCGTCTTCGGGCGCGACGCCCTGATTGCTGCCCTCGAAACCCTCTGGCTCGACCCCAATATCGCGCGCGGGGTGCTCGGACATCTTGCGGCGAACCAGGCGACATCGCTTGATCCCGAGGCCGATGCCGAACCCGGCAAGATCCTGCATGAAGTGCGGCGCGGCGAGATGGCTGAACTGGGCGAGGTGCCGTTCCGTCGATACTATGGCAGCATCGATTCAACGCCGCTCTTCGTCATGCTGGCCGGCGCCTATCTCGACCGTACGGGAGATGTGCCACATCTGGCGCGCCTCTGGCCCAACATCAACGCCGCGCTGACCTGGATCGACAAATATGGCGACAGGGACGGCGATGGCTTTGTCGAATATCACCGCCAGACCGAGGATGGGCTGGTCAATCAGGGCTGGAAGGACAGCCACGATTCGGTCTTCCACGCCGATGGTACGCTCGCCCATGGCCCCATAGCCCTTGTCGAGGTGCAGGCCTATGTGTACGGCGCATGGACGGCCGCGACCCAGATCGCGCACCGCCTCGGCTATGCCCAGCATGCGCGTCGCTTCAAGAACCGGGCCGCGACCCTGCGCAAGCGGTTCGACGAGGTCTTCTTCGACAAGGAATTGGGCACCTATGTCCTGGCGCTCGACGGTCAGAAACGGCCCTGCCGCGTACGCTCGTCCAATGCCGGACATGCATTGCTGACCGGAATAGCGCTGCCCGAACGGGCCGAGGACGTCTGCCGCACCCTGATGTCAGGCCCCTCATTTGCCGGATGGGGCATTCGCACCATTCCCTCGAACGAATTGCGCTACAATCCGATGAGCTATCACAACGGATCGGTGTGGCCGCATGACAATGCGCTCGTTGCCGCGGGGCTGGCCCGTTATGGATACCGGAACGCGGCCTCGCGCATCTTCGATGGCCTGTTTTCCGCTTCGACCTATATCGAGCTGCGGCGCCTGCCCGAGTTGATGTGCGGGGTTCCGCGCCGGCGCGGGCAAGGTCCGACTTTCTATCCGGTTGCCTGCATTCCGCAGGCCTGGGCGGCCGCCGCCCCGATTTCGCTGCTGCAGTCCTGTCTCGGGCTCGGCTTCGATCCGGCGGGGCTCTACATCACCTTCGACGAGCCGGTTCTGCCCGATTTTCTCGACGAGGTGATCCTGCGCCATTTGACCATCGGCAGCGACTGGGTGGATGTCGCCCTGCGCCGGTCCCGGACCAAAGTGGTGGTCGACGTGCTCGACAGGAGCGGACCGGTTCGGGTGCTCACCACCAGTTAGCCAAACCCGGAAACGAGAAAGCCGGGGAGCGATGCTCCCCGGCTTTCTCGATCTTGCTAAAGGATCAGTTCGGTACGGCAGTCTCGGGAGCCGTCTCGGTCGTCTCGTCCAGCGGTCCATCGACATGGCCGGGATCGCTGGTGGGCGCCTGATCGACGGCCACGAAGTTGACGATCGTAAAGATTACGACCGCCACCACGACGAGCCCTATGACGATCCAGAGAGACCTGCTGGGCATGATCCGTTCCTAGTTGGCCGGCGCTGGTTCGGCGTCGGCGTCTGCCGGCGCAGCCTCGTCGCCTTCTGCTCCGCCTGCGGCAGCGACGCCAAAGTCGAGCGGCGCTTCGGTGTTGCTGTCTGCGGGCAGCGCTGTATCACCAGCCTCGAGCCCGTTCTGCGACAGGATGTAGGCGACGACATTTGCATATTCGTCATCGCCGAGAGACCCGCCGGCGCCCAGCGGCATGTTGTCATGGACATAGGCATAAAGTGCACCCACGGCTTCACCTTGCCACTTGGTCTGGAAGGCGTCGCCGGCCAGTTCCGGACCGACGCTTCCTTCAAGGTTGGTGCCGTGGCAGGCCACGCAATTGGCCGTATAGACTTCTTCGCCCTGGGTCGCCTGATCCTCGGTGAAGAGCGCGGTCAGGACCGGGGACTCCACCCCGCCATCGGTTGCCGCTTCGGCATCCTCTTCCACCGCGACCTGAGCCGCGGCTACGGTCGTCTGGCTGAGCGACTGGTCGGCCGGAGCGTAGCCGGGGATTGCGACCATGAGGCCTGTAGCGGCTGCAACGACGCAGACGGCTGCCAGACCACCAAAAAACCAGGTCAAAAAAGGAGCAAGATCCCCTCGGTTGTACTTCATGGTTCACCTCGGATACATTTTGAGCGCTCGACCTGTGGCGCGCTGTTACTTGACATGAATGAAGGCGGACGAGAGCGCACCAGAGGCAATCGCCGCTTGGGATGCACCGTCATCGGTCGTCATGACGGGAGCCCAGATGCTCGCAGTTATCATGGTCGGATCAGGATTGACAGTACCCCGAACCTGCATCTCCCCATCGGTCGTGATCCATATATCGTCGCCTTTCCAGCGCACCTTTCGCCAAACTCCATCGTCGCACCAGACCATGATCTCGCGACCGTCCCGGGGGGCTGTCGCGATCGGTTTGTCGTCAAGCATCATATCCTCCAAACGACCCGGCAGATTGCACCGGCCAACACGATAAGCCCTTAGCGGGCGAAAAGTTGCGATCGCTCGAGCCTGCTTCCTCGCTCTTTTGGTCTAGTGGTCGCGCGGCCCACTCCTATATCTTTGAGAAAGCACGTGAACGCCGGAACCACACTGCTGGTCACGCGTTATGCCGCATCCACACAACGGAGGAGTTATGATGCTTCGTGATGCCGTCCTGGAAGGGGCCTACCCTTCCGAGATCGAGGTACTCTCTCGCCTTTGTTCAGAACCGGCGTTCCGGCCGGACAATGACCTTGCCGAGCGCCTGCAGGCCAAGGGCTGGCTCGAGCATGTCGCGGGGGCTTACCTGCTTACCATTTCCGGGCGCACTCTCATCGACCGGCGCATGAGGGGCGGCTGATGACCGGGCTGGAAGGCAGGGCGCCTTACTGGAGCCGACGAGCCTGGCTGGGCCCGCTGATGCGTTTTACCGCCATTGTCGCGCTAGTCCTCTGTATCGGCTCGATCGTCGGACTGTTGGTGCAGGTGTGAACCTTTTCGATCCATCGGAGTTCTGAGAGCGGGAGCCCTTACGCGATCCCCCCTGACCTGGGGCTCCTTCCTCCGAGACGACGGCCGCCCGGTGCGCATTCCGGGCGGTCGTTGCATTTTCGGGGCTAGGTCTTGAGGCGATACCCTGTCCGGAAGATCCAGGTGATGACCAGGAGGCAGACCACCAGGAACACCAGGGTCATTGCCAGACTGATCCCGACATTGACATCGGCAAGCCCGTAGAACGCCCATCGAAAGCCGCTGATGAGATAGACCACCGGATTGAACAGCGAGACGGCCTGCCAGAATGGCGGCAGCACGTTGAGCGAATAGAAGGTCCCGCCCAGGAATGTGAGCGGGGTGATGATCAGCAGCGGCACGGTCTGCAACTGCTCCATGCCCTTGGCGGCGATGCCGATAATGAACCCGATCAGGCTGAAGGTAATCGCCGTCAACACCAGAAACAGCACCATCCAGACCGGATGATCGATCCGCAACGGCACGAAGAACCCGGCCGTCGCCAGCACCAGCACGCCCAGGATCAGCGATTTGGTCGCCGCCGCACCGACATAGCCCATGATGATCTCGAAGGCCGAGACCGGGGCCGAGAGCAGCTCATAGATGGTGCCGGTGAATTTGGGGAAGTAGATGCCGAACGAACCATTGGAGACGCTTTGCTGGAGCACCATCAGCATGATGAGGCCCGGCACGATGAAGGCGCCATAGGAGACCCCCTCGATTTCGGTGATGCGCGAGCCGATCGCGGCTCCGAACACCACGAAATAGAGCGATGTCGAGATGACCGGCGATATGATCGATTGCAGGGGCGTGCGGAAGGTTCGCGCCATCTCGAACTTGTAGATGGCCTTGACCGCTTCGAAATTCATTGCCGTTCCCCCACCAGGTTGACGAAGATGTCCTCGAGCGAGGATTCCCGTGTCTGTAGATCGCGAAAGCGGATGCCGGCACTGGTCAGATCCGACAGCAGCGTACTGATCCCGGTGCGCCCGGCCTGCGCATCGTAGGTATAGGTCATCTCGCTTCCGTCACCGGAAAGCTCCAGATTGTGCCCTGCAAGCGATGGGGGAAGGGTTTCCACCTTCTCCTGCAGTTGCAGGCGCAACTGCTTGGAGCCGAGCTTGCGCATCAGTTCGCTCTTGTCCTCGACCAGCACCAGCTCGCCGCGCCGGATGATGCCGATGCGGTCGGCCAGTTCCTCGGCTTCGGCGATGTAGTGGGTGGTCAGAATTATGGTGACACCGGACTCGCGCAGGGCGCGCACCAGTGCCCACATCTCCTTTCGCAGTTCGACATCGACGCCGGCCGTCGGCTCGTCGAGAAACAGGATGCGCGGTTCGTGACTGAGCGCCTTGGCGATCATCACCCGGCGCTTCATGCCACCCGAGAGTTCGATGATCTTGTTGTCCTTCTTGTCCCACAGGGAAAGATCGCGAAGCACCTTCTCGATATGAGCCGGATCGGGTTTGAGGCCGAAGAGGCCGCGGCTGTGGGAGACCGTGGCCCACACGGTCTCGAAGGCATCCGTCGTCAACTCCTGCGGCACGAGGCCGATAAGCGAACGGGCGGCGCGATAGTCCTTGATGATATCGTGCCCGCCGACACTCACCGTCCCGGCCGAGGGCTTCACGATACCGCATACAATGCTGATCAGCGTGGTCTTGCCGGCCCCGTTCGGGCCGAGCAACGCGATGATCTCGCCGCCCATGATGTCGAGATCGACGCTCTTGAGGGCCGTGAATCCCGACTCATAGGTCTTGGATAGACCTGAAATGGAAACGATAGGCTGCACCTGCGCCCTCCCTGCCCCGTGTCGCTCACGCGCATGTGAGGTGTCTGTGCGTCAATGACAACCCCGCCAGCAGCAATAAAGAAACCGACGCCCCGAAGGGCGCCGGCCGGAAGAATGATCTGGTGCTCGAAAATCCTGCAGTATGCCTACATCCAGTAAGGCGGGACCCCGTAATAGTCATAGACCCCGCGACCATAGTCGCTGGTATATTCGAAGTCCTCGTCGCGCCGGTAATGCGGCGCGTTTTCAAGCTGGTCCTTGGTGATGTCGACTCGATAGCCACCAAGATCGGTGTCATATTCGAGCTTCGACCAGGGGAGCGGGTAGTGGTCGTCACCCATGCCCAGGAAGCCGCCGAAGCTCAGCACCGCGTAGGAGACCTTCCCCGAGCGCTTTTCGACCAGAATCCGCTCGATCGAGCCGATATGCTCGCCGCTCGTATCGTACACTTTCGTGCCTTCGACCTTGTCGGAGGCGATCAGATCGTGGGTTTCGGTGACGTCGGGATCGCGATTACGCATGTCGTCATAAGCCATTGGTTTGCTCCATGTAGAGGGGTTCGACACATCAACGGCCCCGGGTTGTGGGATGTTTCACTTAACGCTCGATATTTCACTCATCCCAAATAGCCATGGGCTGGCCCCGACGCGTGCGGCAGGCTATCGTCGCCGGTAAGCCGTTCCCCGTTCTCGAGGGGTGGATGGCCCTGGTTTTGCGGACAGACAGATCAATGACTTCGTTCAATGGGAGGATGGATTGAAAAAACTGCTTCTCGCCGCGCTGGCTTTCGGCACAATTGCTGCTCCCGCCTTCGCGCAGGACTATACCATCATGGCGCCCGCGGCGCCCGGCGGCGGTTGGGACCAGACCGCGCGCACCATCCAGGCGGTACTACAGCAAGAGGGTATCGCGCAGAACGTGCAGGTCGTGAACGTGCCGGGCGCAGGCGGCACCATCGGCCTTGCCCAGTTCGTCAACCAGGCCAATGGCGATCCCACGCAACTGATCGTTGGCGGCTATGTGATGGTTGGTGCCATCCTCACCAACCAGTCGCCGGTGACGCTCGATCAGGTCACGCCGATTGCGCGCCTCACCGGTGAATCGGAGGCCATCGTCGTGCCGGCGAACTCGGAAATCCAGACCGTCGACGATCTCACCGCTGCATTGCAGGCCGATCCCGGCGCCGTCTCGTGGGCCGGTGGCTCGGCCGGTGGCGCCGACCACATTCTTGCCGGCCTCTATGCCCAGGCCGTTGGCGTCGATCCTCAGCAGATCAACTACATCGCCTTTTCGGGCGGCGGCGAAGCACTGGCCGCAATTCTGGGCGGACAGGTGACCGTGGGCGTATCGGGTTATGGCGAGTTCGCCTCGCAGATCGAAGCTGGAGAGCTGCGGCTTCTGGCGATCTCGGGCGAAAGCCGGCTCGAAGGCGTCGATGCTCCGACGCTCTCTGAAGCCGGTGTCGACGTCGTGCTCGAGAACTGGCGCATGATCGCCGCCGCTCCCGGCATCACCGAGGAGCAGCGCGCCGAGATCGAGGCCGACATCGAGGCCATGGTCATGTCCGAGGCCTGGCAGAACGAACTCGAGACCCGCGATTGGGTCGACACCTATCTTGCCGGCGAAGCGTTCGAGACCCAGCTCGCCGCCGATATTGCGGCGACCGAAGGAATCCTGCGCGAAATCGGCTTGGTGCAATGAGCCAAGACACACCGAACCTGAAGCGTCGCCCCGACGGGGCGACGCTCGTCATTGCCGTTATTCTCGCGGCGATCGCGGCGGTCATCTTCTGGCAGACCTCGCAAATGCGGGTCGTCGCCGTCTATGCGCGCGTGGGTCCGACGACCTTCCCCTATATCGTTGCAACCGGCCTTGCAGTGCTTGCCATCATCACCGCCATTTCCGCCTGGCGCGGCAGAATTCCCGAACGCGAGCAGGAAAATTATGGCCCGCTGTTCTGGATCGTGGGCGGTCTCGTGGCACAGATGCTGCTGCTCGGCCTTCTCGGCTTTTCGATCGCCACCGGTATCCTTTTCGCTGCCACCGCCAAGGGCTTCGGTCGTGGGCCGCTCTGGCAGACCCTGCCCATCGGCATCGTCTTTGCCTTCATCATCTGGTTCATCTTCGCGCGTGGGCTGCAGCTTTCCCTGCCAGCCGGGCCGCTCGAAAGACTGGTTCCCTAGAGGCGTTTCATGGACACATTCGCGCTCCTGGCCTCGGGCCTGATGTCGGCGCTCCAGCCGGCCAATCTGCTCTATGCACTGATCGGGGTGACCCTCGGCACCGCCGTCGGCGTCCTGCCCGGCATCGGCCCGGCCCTCACCGTCGCCCTGCTGCTGCCGGTCACCTATCAACTCGATCCCGCCGGCTCGCTCATCATGTTCGCCGGCATTTATTATGGCGGCATGTATGGGGGTTCGACCACGTCGATCCTGCTCAACACGCCGGGCGAAAGCGCCTCGATCGTTACCGCGCTCGAGGGTAACAAGATGGCCCGCGCCGGTCGTGGCGGACCAGCGCTCGCCACCGCCGCCATCGGCTCGTTCATAGCCGGCCTCATCGCCACGCTCTGCCTTGCCTTCATTGCCCCCTGGGTCGTGCGTTTCGCCCTCTCCTTCGGTCCAGCCGACTATTTCGCATTGATGGTGCTGGCCTTCGTCACCGTCTCGGCTGCATTTGGCGACTCGGCGCTACGCGGCATTACCGCGCTCTTCATCGGACTGGCTCTCGGGCTCATCGGCATCGACCTGCAGACCGGCCAGTCGCGCCTTGCTTTCGGCATTCCCGATCTTCTCGACGGTATCGAGGTGACGACGCTGGCCGTTGCACTCTTTGCCATCGGCGAGACGCTGAAGACCGCCGTCTCCCCGACCCAGATGGCCGAGCAGATCGAAGCGGTGCGCGGCTCAGTCTGGATGACCCTCGATGATTGGAAACGCAGCTGGGCTTCGTGGCTGCGCGGCACCTTCATCGGTTTTCCCATCGGCGCGATGCCGGCAGGCGGGGCTGATGTTGCGAGTTTCCTCTCCTATTCGGCTGAGAAGAATTTTTCCAGACACCCGGAGGAGTTCGGCAGCGGCGCCATTGAAGGCGTCGCCGGTCCCGAGGCTGCCAACAATGCGTCGGCCGCCGGCACGCTGGTGCCACTGCTCACCCTCGGCCTGCCGACTACGGCAACGGCGGCGATCATGCTTGCCGGCTTCCAGCAATTCGGTCTGCAGCCCGGGCCCTTGCTCTTTACCAACAACGCCCCGCTCGTCTGGGCGCTGATCGCGAGCCTGCTGGTCGCCAATCTGATGCTGATCATTCTCAACCTGCCGCTGATCGGGCTCTGGGTGCGTTTGCTGACCATACCCAAACCCTGGCTCTATGCCGGCATTCTCTGCTTCGCGACGCTCGGCACCATCGGAGCGAATGCCGCCATGAGCCAGCAGATCGCCATCGGCGGATTCGTACTGCGCTATTCGTTCGAGCTCTTGCTGCTGCTCGGATTCGGTCTTCTGGGCTATGCCCTGCGCCGCTTCGGCTATCCGATTGCTCCAGTGGTCGTCGGGCTCATTCTCGGGCCGATGGCCGAGCAGCAATTACGCCGGGCGCTGTCGATCAGTCAGGGCAGTCCGGAGATTCTGTTTTCGAGTCCGGTATCGCTGGTGCTCTATGCAGTGGCGGCCCTGGCATTGCTTCTACCGCTTTACCTGCGCATACGCGGGCGTGGCAGCGTGCTCGCGCAACTAGCCACGGACGAGGACTAGAAAAAGTAAAGCCCGGACACCTTGCGGCGTCCGGGCTTTTGCCACTCGAACGGAGTTCTGCGGGGCAGCTCTTGGCTTCGGTCGCGGGAGGGAGAGACGCGCCCGAAGGGGCAGCGCCCCGGGGGAGACCTTAGAACTTGCCGATCGAGCGGAACTGGTCGGCGTCGATACCAAGCCTCTTGAGGTGCCGCGCCGTGGGCCTGCGGCCGTTCTCGACAGCGCTGGCTGCGGCCGCCGCACTGCCGAAGATTTCGAAGAAATCGCCGACGCGGCTGAAGACGTTGGTCTTGCGATGGGTCGTCATAGTGGGGGCTCCTTGCTGACCATGAAATGGGTCCAGAGGGCCCTCAGCGGTAGGCCCGCAAGCGCACCCCAGCTATGCACTGGAAGTAATGCGCCCGAGTGCTGCGAGTTCGAACCGAAATCATCATGCCCCGTTGAGGCGGTGCACATTCACTACGACCGAGCGCTGGCCATTGGCACCCAACCTGCGCCATAGTAAGCAGAATTCGCATTCATGAGGTGTCGCGTCCGTGACGGCTGACTGGACAGACTTGGGCATCACGGCCCTTTTGGCTGCGCTCGTTGCAAGCGGTGCCGTAAGTGCCCTGTTGTCGTGGCGCCTGCCTATGACGACACTGGCCTCCGCGGTGATCGCCGCTGGCACGCTTGCCGGTCTCGTCCTGCTGTTTGGTCAGTTCGCTCCGGGCTATTGCCTGATCATTGGCGGCTTTGCCGCCGCTGGCGCCGGGCTGCTTTACGACCGGGCCCTGATCCCGGTCGTCGTGCTGTTCATCATCGATGCCGTGATCGCCGCCGCCGTCGCCGCGTTCTACTTGCCGCTCGGCCAGCTTGGCGCCAGCTTCGGTCTCGCGCCCGTTATCCTCGTCATCGCGGTGGCGCTGCTGGTTGCGCTGTTGTCGCTTTGGCTCTGCCGCTGTGATCGCATCCCCGGCTATCCGGCAGCCATCACCGCCTTTGCCGGCGCGATCGGCACCTTCCTTGCCGTGTGGCGTGATGTGCCCGATTGGCAGGCCATATGGTGGCTCGCCGCACTTGCAGCCACGGCGCTTGCGATCGCCATCATCTCGCGCGCCCGCGCGACGCCGCTGGGCGCCACGGGCACCGGCTATCTCGCGCTCACCACCGGCATTCTGCTCATCAATGTCATCGCGCTGGCCGTCATTACCGTCTGACTAAAGCAGCTCCGTCAGCACAACGCCGGCAACTATGATGATCGTCAATGCCGAAAGCCCGCCCGCCAGCATCACATGAAGCAGCCGCTGCATGCGCGGGTTCTCCCGTACCGCTTCCCTGAGTTCCCCGAGATCGATCTGCGCCATCGTCCCTGCCCTCCATTCGAGAAGGCGGACCGGCTCCTTAACTCCAGGCCGCCTGCCCTCAGGCTAGCGCGATGGTGGCGTCAACGGACAAGTTCCGGACAAACAGGTTAATTTTATTCAAATGCGGTCAATCGCAATCTTGTATGGAAGATATTGCCAGCGCAGGTCCGGCATGGCAGAACCATGCCCATGAAACCCTGTGCTCCCCATCTTCATCCCGACCGTCTGCTGCCGGCCGGACCTGCCCGCGATATCGCGCGCGAGCTCTATGGCGAGGTTACCGGCCTGCCGCTGATCTGCCCCCATGGCCACACCGATCCGGCCTGGTTCGCCAACAACGAGCGGTTCGCAAATCCTGCGGCGCTCTTTCTCACCCCTGATCACTACGTATTGCGCATGCTGCGCAGTCGGGGCCTCAGCTATGACGATCTCGGCGTGCCGCGCAAGGATGGCAAACCGGTCGCTGACGGGCGCAGTGCCTGGCGGCTCTTTGCGGCCAATTATCACCTCTTTGCCGGCACCCCCTCCAAGACCTGGATCGACCATTCGCTGCTCTGGGCCTTCGGCATCGATCGCGAGCTTTCGTCCGACACCGCCGACGAGATTTACGAGATCATCGACGGGCGCCTTGCCGACCCCGACCTGCTGCCACGCGCCGTGCTCGACAAGGCCAATGTCGAGGTGATCGCCACCACCGAGTTCGCGCTCGATCCGTTGCAGCATCACCGGGCGCTGGCGGAACAAGGTCTCATCGGGCGTGTGCGCACCACCTATCGCCCCGACGACGTCACCGATCCCGCGCGTCCCAACATCGTCGAAAACCTGCAGAAATTCGGCGAGATCACCGGCGAAGACGTCACGCGCTGGGACGGTCTCATCAATGCTCACCGCAAGCGGCGCGACTATTTCCGCCGTCATGGCGCCGTTGCCACCGACCATGGCGTGCCGAGCGCCCTGACTCTCGATTTGCCGATAGTCGAAAAGCAGGCGCTCCTCGACAAGATCCTGCGCGGCCAATACGAGAGCACCGATGCCGAGCTTTTCCGCGCTCAGATGCTCACTGAAATGGCGCTGCTCTCGGTCGAGGACGGCATGGTCATGCAAATCCACGCCGGTGCGCGCCGCAACACCGATCCCGCCCTCTTCGAGGAACGCGGTCCGGACCTCGGCGCAGACATTCCCGGCACCACCGATTATGTCGGCGGCCTCGATGCACTGCTCGCCCGCTGCGGCAACGAGCCGAATCTCAAGCTCATCATGTTCGTCCTCGACGAGACGACTTATGCGCGCGAGCTGGCGCCCATGGCCGGCTACTGGTCCTCGCTGCTGATCGGCCCGCCCTGGTGGTTCCATGACAGCCCGCAGGGGATAAGGCGCTATCTCGACCAGGTGGTCGAGAATGCCGGCTTCTACAATCTCGCCGGTTTCAACGACGACACCCGCGCCCTGCTTTCCATCCCCGCCCGCCACGATGTCTGGCGCCGCGAAGTGTGCGGCTTCCTCGCCCAATGGGTGGCAGAGCATCGCCTGACCAAGGCCACGGCCATCGAGATCGCCCGGCACCTCAGCTATCAGGCCGCCAAGGACGCCTACCGCCTCTCCTGACCCCCTCTCCCTCGCCAATGAAGGGATCGTGACGCCATTCCCATGGCCAACGGGCAACACTCGCGGCCAGTAAATCTATTTGACGGCCACGAAAAAGCGCGATTGCCTGTGCGAGTGTCGCCCCCGCCCAGTCGCTATGCTTTATTCGCAGTTATGGTGAATCAGTCCCCGCAAGAAACCGCGCTCAGCCGCGCCATGATCCGTTGGTCGCTGACCAAATCGAGTCTCGTCAGCGAGACTCCGCGCAGCTGGATCTACAAGGTCGAGCAGAGCGGCCGCAAACTGGCGGCCCTCAAGATTCTCAAGCCCCTCGTCAGCGAAGAAGAGGGCCGCGGCGCCAGATTGCTGCAATGGTATGCCGGCGACGGCGCGGCCACCGTGTTCGACATTCATGACGATACCATTTTCATGGAGTGGCTCGACGGCAAGCCGCTGGGCGATGCCGTTCGCGCCGGCCGCGACGCGGAAGCGACCATTGCAATCGCCACCGTGGTTGCCAACCTTCATCGGCCCCGGCCCGATATTCCCGAAGGGCTGGTGCCGCTGCGTGAGCGCTTCCAGACGCTATTCGACACCGATGTGCGCGCTTGGCCGCATACGGCCCGCGACCTCTATGCCCGGGCGACCGGCATTGCGCTGAAACTCTTCGACAAGCCCACAGCGCAGGTTCCCCTGCATGGCGACCTGCACCACGACAACATTCTCTCATCCGATCGGGGCTGGCTCGCCATCGATCCAAAGGGCCTGCTGGGTGATCCGGCCTATGAGGTCGCCAACGTCTTCCGCAACCCCGATGGAGCGCTGAAGCTTGCCAGCGATCCGCGCCGCATCAATGCTCTTGCCGACGCCTTTGCCAGTCGCCTCGGCTATGAGCGCAAGCGCGTAATCGGCTATGCGGCCGCCCATTCGGCGCTCAGTGCCTGCTGGGACCTTGCCGAGGGCAATCCCATCACCACCGATCTTGCCATGCTCCCGCAATTGCTGGCGGCCTACGACCTTGCCTGAGCCTATGCCGAGCCTCACCCGCCGCGGCTTCATTGCGCTTGGCGCCACCAGCCTGCTCGCCGCCTGCACCGCCACCATGCCCGCCATTCCGGCGGGTCCACGAACTCCGGAAAGCCTGACCCCGCAGGAGATCGCCACCGCGATCAACACAGTGCGGCGTGCCAATGGCCGCACGCCCTGGGCCTATAATCCCCTGCTTGCCGCCGCGGCCAAGTCGCAGTCCAGCCTGATGGCTTCGCGCGATCAGCTTTCGCATGATCTGGGCACGACATTGCGCCAACGCGTCACCGCCGCCGGCTACACCGGCGCTGTCGGGGAAAATCTCGCCAAGGGCTACACCTCACTCGAAGAGGCGATCGGCGGCTGGCTCAATTCCCCCGGCCACCGCTCGACCCTGCTTTCCGACAAGTTCGTCGAGTTCGGCCTTGCCGTCTCGCGCACCGCTCAGGGCAAGCTCTATTGGGCGCTTATCGCCGGTGGCAGCTTCGACGCCTGGCGCGTCTGATCGAGCGTGATCGCACGATATTCGACGCGGTCTCGTTGATGTGCCAGTCCGCTATCCCTGCCGCCTATCGCAACAGCGTTCGCCGCACCGCCTGGTCCCAGCCCTTCAGTTTGGCCTTGCGCGTCTTGCCGTCCATTTGCGGCTCGAAACGCCGATCGCAATCCCAACGCCGCGCGAACTCGCCTGCATCGGGCCATACGCCGGCTTTCATGCCCGCCAGCCAAGCCGCCCCCAATGCAGTCGTTTCGAGGATCACCGGCCGATCCACCGGCGCATCCAGAATGTCGGCGAGGAACTGCATGGCCCAGTCGGACGCAACCATGCCGCCGTCGACACGCAGAACCGTGTTCCTGCCGCCGCCTTTCCAGTCCTTCTTCATCGCATCGAGTAGATCGCGCGTCTGGTAGCTGACCGACTCCAGCGCCGCCCGCGCGATCTCGGCGGGGCCGGTATTGCGTGTCAGCCCATAGATCGCGCCGCGCGCCTCGGCATCCCACCAGGGCGCGCCGAGCCCGACAAAGGCCGGCACCATATAAACCTGCTGGCCCGGATCGGCCGTATGGGCCAGCGGCCCGGTTTCGCTGGCATGCTTTACCAGCTTCAGCCCGTCGCGGATCCATTGCACCGCCGCCCCGGCAATGAAGATTGACCCTTCGAGCGCATAGGTCGTCTTGCCATCGAGCCGATAGGCGATGGTGGTCAGCAGCCGGTTCCTGGAGCGCACCAGATCGGGGCCGGTATTGAGCACGGCAAAGCACCCGGTACCGTAGGTTGATTTCAACATGCCCGGTTCAAAGCACGCCTGCCCGATCGTTGCCGCATGCTGGTCGCCCGCCACACCCCGAATAGGGATTGCGGCGCCGAACAGCGCCGGGTCGGTCTCGCCGAAATCATCGGCACAATCCTTGACGTCGGGCAGAAGTTTCGCCGGAATGTCGAGCAGCGCCAGGAGCTCGGCGTCCCATTCGTTCGTCTCTATATTATAGATCAGCGTTCTGCTGGCATTGGTCGCATCGGTCAGGTGCCGTTTGCCGCCCGTCAGACGCCAGATCAGAAAGCTGTCGATGGTACCGAACGCGAGTTCCCCCCTCTCGGCGCGTTTGCGAGCGCCCTGAACCTTGTCGAGCAGCCATTTGATCTTGGTGCCGGCGAAATAGGGATCGAGCAGCAGGCCGGTCTTCCTGGCAAAGACCCTCTCCTGGCCCGCCTCCCTCAGTGCCTCGCAGGTTGCGGCTGTCCGCCGGTCCTGCCAGACGATCGCCTTGTGGATCGGTTCGCCCGTCGCGCGGTCCCAGATCACCGTCGTCTCGCGCTGGTTGGTGATGCCGATCGCGGCAATGTCGTTTGCTGTCAGACGCGCGTTCGAGAGCGCCTGTTGCACCGTCGCGATCACGCCGCGCCAGATGTCCTCTGGATCGTGCTCGACCCATCCATCCTGCGGAAAGTGCTGCGGCAGTTCCTCCTGGCCGACGCCCTTGATCTTCTGGTCGGCATCGAAAACGATCGCCCGCGTCGACGTCGTGCCCTGGTCGATCGCCAGCACGTAACCGCTCATGCCCTCACTCCCTCAAACTCTACCGCTTCTTATCAAAACCTTTGGGCGAGATAACCCTCGAGCCGCTCGACCTCCTCCGGCCTCATGCGCAGCCCCAGCTTGGTGCGCCGCCACAAGATATCCTCTGCAGTGCGCGCCCATTCCTGCTCGATCAGATAATCGACCTCGCGCTGATAGAGCTCGGCGCCGAAATGCTCACCCATATCGGCAGGCGAAGCCGCATCGGCGAGTACATCACGCGCCTTGGTGCCATATTGGCGTAGGAGGCGCGCAAGCATCTTGTGCTCGAAGCCCTGATACTTCATCGCCAGGCGGCGCAGTTCCGCCTCGAAGGCCAGGGGTTCGAAAGCGCCGCCCGGCAGTTTGCTCCTCGCCGTCCAGGCCTCACCGGTCTTGCCGAGCAGTGTTTCGATCCGCTCGAGCACCGATTCTGCCAGCCGGCGATAGGTGGTGAGCTTTCCCCCGAAAACATTGACCAGTGCGCCGTCCGCAGCTGCGCCATCGACCTTGATGACATAGTCGCGGGTCGCTTCCTGTGCGGCGCTCGCGCCATCGTCGAAAAGTGGACGCACGCCCGAATAGCTCCACACGATCTGCTCGCGCGTTACCGGCTTGGCGAAATATTCGCTGGCCGCCGTCAGCAGATAATCGATCTCGCCCTGCGAGATTGTCACCTTTTCCGGGTCATCGTGATAATCCTCGTCGGTGGTGCCGATCAGGGTGAAATCATGCTGATATGGAATGGCGAAGACGATCCGCCCATCGGCATTCTGGAAGATATAGCAGCGCTCGTGCTCGAACTGCTTTCTGACGACGATGTGGCTGCCCTTGACCAATCGCACATTGTGCGCATCGGTCTTGCCCAGCACCTGCTTGATGACGCTATCGACCCATGGACCGCTGGCATTGACCAGCAGGCGCGCCCGCTGTGTCTCCTGCTTGCCGTCGGCTCCCTCCATCGTCACCGTCCAGGCGCCCTTTTCGCGCTCGGCCGAAACGACTTTGGTGCGCACCTTGATGCTCGCGCCCCGGTCTGCGGCATCGCGCGCGTTGAGTACCACCAAGCGCGCGTCATCGACCCAGCAATCGGAATATTCAAAGCCTGTCTTGAAGCCGGGCTTGAGCGGTTTGCCCGTTTCATCCTTGGTGAGGTCGAGGGTCCGCGTCGGCGGCAGCAGCCGGCGCCCGCCCATATAGTCGTAAAGCGCGAGGCCGGTTCGCAGCACCAGGCGCGGGCGCAGTCCCTTGTGGTGCGGCAGCACGAATCGCAAAGGCCGGATGATGTGCGGGGCCATCGCCCAGAGCACTTCGCGCTCGGCCAGGGCCTCATGCACTAGCCGGAACTCGTAGTGTTCGAGATAGCGCAGCCCGCCATGAACCAGCTTGGTCGCCGCCGAGGAGGTGCCGGACGCAAGGTCGTTCATTTCGGCGAGCATCACCGAATAGCCACGCCCGACTGCATCGCGGGCAACACCGGTGCCGTTGACGCCTCCCCCGATGACGAAAACGTCGATCATGTCGTTAGCGGCCATGCCCTATTCCAAAGCTCGGAGTTTCGTTTGCACGCGAATTGATTTCGTTTGACTATAGAAGAGTTTCGTATGCGGTTGCAATCGTCAGCCTTCCTTGGCTGCTGCGAAAAGCTCTGCCGCGCGATTTGACGGATCGCCGGCAAGGCGCTAGCGCTCTACCATACAAGATTGCCGACAGAATTCCTGCCCGCGCCCTTGTCCTGGAGACCGCAACGTGATCGTTGCCTGATACGCCCGGGCGCGGGCGCACCGCCTTCGAACCGGATAAGCCGATGCTTGCCATTCTCTCCGTTGTCGCCCCGATCTTTGCCCTGATCGGGCTGGGTTACGGCGCCGTACGGTTCAAGCTCTTTCCGGCGGCGGGAGTGAGCAGCCTGATCGTATTCGTCAACAGTTTTGCGACGCCCTGCCTGCTGTTCTATTCGATGGCGACGAGCGATTTCCGCACCGCGTTCAATCCCGGCATCATCGCGCCGTTCTATATCGGCGCACTGATCTGCTTCGTGCTGGGCATCGTCATCGGCCTCAAATTCTATGCAAACTCGAAAGGCACCAGCGTCACCTCAGGCTTTGCCGCCATGTTCACCAATACGGTGCTGGTCGGCCTGCCGATCATGCAACGCGCCTATGGCGAGGCGTCGATGCCCGTGGTCTTCTCCATCATCGGTGTCCACGGCGCCATCCTGATCACCACCGGCATGCTCACCATGGAGCTGATGCGCCGCGACGGGCGCCCCCTTGGCCAGACATTCCTGATCGCCGGCAGGCGCATTGGCACCAATCCGCTGCTCTGGGGAATCGCTGCCGGGATCGCCGCCAACTTCGCCGGCCTTCCGCTCGCCGAACCCGTCGTCGCCTTCCTCACCATGATGGCGCAGGCGGTGGTGCCGGCGGCGCTTTTCGGCATCGGCGGCGCCCTCAACGAATACAAGCTCTCCGACAACTGGTCGCAGGCGCTTGTGCTCTCGATCATCAAGCTCATTGTTCACCCGGCCATCGCCTATGTGCTGATGGTCTGGGTGCTGCGGATCGACATCGAGATCGCCCGCTACGGCATCCTGCTCGCGGCCATGCCGGCGGGCATCAATTCCTATATCTTTTCGACCTACTACAATCGCGGCATCAGCGTTGCGACCAACACCATTCTCATCGGCACGATCGGCTCGGCGCTGACCATCAGCCTGTGGCTCTTCGTGCTCAGCCTATGACAGGAAGGACGGCATGGACCTGCTGCAAACCCACAAGCTCCTCGATAGCTGCGAATGCGCGCTCGATGAACGGTTCACCGTCCACCGACTGCATGAGACCAACGACACCTCGGCCCTGCTCGAGCGGATAGGCCCACAGATCCGCGCCATTGCCGGGGGCCGCGTCAATGCCGCCCTGATGGACCGCCTGCCCAATCTCGAAATCATCGCCAATTTCGGTGTCGGCTACGATACGATCGATGTTGCAGCGGCCAAGGCGCGCAATATCCGCGTCACCAACACACCCAGCGTCCTCAACGATGCCGTTGCCGAATTCACCCTCGGCCTGATGATCGCGCTTGCCCGCCGCATCCCTCAGGGCGACCGGTTCGTGCGCGAAGGCAAATGGCCGGCCGGCAATTTCGGCCTCTTTTCCGAACTCACCGGCAAAACCGCCGGCATTCTCGGCCTCGGGCGCATCGGCAGGGAAATCGCCACGCGCCTCCAGGCCATGAAGATGCGCGTCGTCTATCATGGCCGCCGCCGGCAGCCCAACGTGCCCTTTGTCCATTACAGCGATCTAGCCGAAATGGCCCGCGACAGCGATTGGCTGGTGGTCGTTGCTCCGGGAGGCGAGAGCACCAACGGCATCGTCTCGCGAAAGGTGCTCGAAGCGCTGGGGCCGCAGGGCATGCTGGTAAACGTTGCCCGCGGCAGCCTGGTCGACGAGGCGGCGATGCTGGACCTGTTGCAGAACGGCGGGCTCGCGGGCGCTGCGCTGGACGTCTTCGCCAAGGAGCCGCATGTGCCTGAAGCGTTCTTCGCCCTCGAAAACGTCGTCCTCGCCCCGCACCAGGGCAGCGCCACCCGCCAGACCCGCGAGGCCATGGGCGCCCTCGTCATCGCCAATCTCGACGCGCATTTCGCCGGCGACCCGCTGATAAGCCCGGTGGTTTGATCGGGGCACGTGGTTCGAGGGTCGCTGCGCTCCCGCCTCACCATGAGGGCTACTGATAAACGGTACCCCCAGTAGCCCTCATGGTGAGGTGCCGAGGCGAAGCCGAGCCTCGAACCACGAGGGCGTGGCAAAGGAGGGCGTGCCACCGCTCCTTAATCCGCCGCATCCTCCAGATCGGTCTGGATGATCGCGCCATTCTCGTGAATGCACATCATCTCCAGCGGCCCCTCGCCTATATTCTTGAACCCGTGTGGCGTATTGGCCGCAACGACGATGATGTCGTTGGGCCCCGCCTCGAAGCTTTCGCCGCCCGCACGCATCAGCGCGCGGCCGCGCTTGACGATCCAGGTTTCGGCATAGGGGTGAATGTGCAATCCCGGCCCCTGGCCCGGATCGGTGTCGACGGCAAAGAACGAGATATTGGTGCCATAGGCCGCGCCCTCGAATCGCACCGTACGGCTTTTGCTCGGCGCCCGCTCGCTGGCGGGCAGGAAATGCACCATGCCTTATCCTCCTCGAAAATCGTCGAGCGCGAGTTTCAACGCGATCGGGCGAAAAATCCAGCCGACGGGGCAACACAGCCGGGGACTTTCGCGGGTGTCGCGCGTTGTCTAGGCTCGCGAGCAGAGAACCTTTCAAGGAGCCAAGCAATGAACGACTGGTGGCGCGGCGCAGTAATCTACCAGATTTATCCGCGCTCGTTTCAGGACAGCAATGGCGATGGCGTTGGGGACCTGCCGGGCATCATCTCGCGGCTCGAGCACGTGGCAACGCTCGGGGCCGATGCCGTCTGGCTCTCGCCCATCTTTCCCTCTCCCATGGAGGACATGGGCTATGACGTCTCGAACTACACCGACATCGACCCGCTATTCGGCTCGCTGGAAGATTTCGACAGCCTTCTGGAACGCGCCCACGAGCTTGGCCTCAAGGTCATCATCGATCAGGTGCTCAGCCACACTTCGGACGATCACCCATGGTTCCGCGAGAGCAAGGTCAGCCGCGACAATGCCAAGGCCGACTGGTATGTGTGGTGTGATCCCTTGCCCGACGGCTCACCGCCAAACAACTGGCCCTCGGTCTTTGGCGGACGCGCCTGGGAGTGGAATTCGAGCCGCCGCCAGTACTACCTGCACAATTTCCTCACCAGCCAGCCGGACCTCAACTTCCATAACCGGCAGGTCCAGGATGCCGTGCTCGAAACCATGCGCTTCTGGCTGGAGCGTGGCGTCGACGGCTTCCGGTTCGACACCGTCAACTACTACTTCCACGACCAGCGACTGCGCTCCAATCCGGCCCTGAAGCGCCCCGAACACCTGCCCTATGCCGTCAATCCCTATGATATGCAGCTGCACAAATACTCCAAGAACCAGCCCGAAAACCTCGATTTCCTCAAGCGCATCCGCAAGCTGATGAACGAATTTCCCGGCACCACCACGGTCGGGGAGGTGGGAGAATCGCACCGCGCCGTCGAGATCATGGCCCAGTACACCTCGGGCGGTGACAAGCTGCATATGTGCTATTCGTTCGAGTTCCTGGGCGACGCGTTCTCGCCGCAGCATTTCCGCTCGCGCGTCGAAAGCTTCTTCAAGGCCAGCGCCGATGGCTGGCCGTGCTGGAGCTTTTCCAACCACGACGTCATCCGCCATATCACCCGCTGGGCCGAGCACGCCAAGGATCCGGCCGATCTCGGTCGCATGGCCGCAGCCCTCTTGTTGAGCCTCAAAGGCACGGTCTGTCTCTACCAGGGCGAGGAACTGGGCCTGCCCGAAGCCGACCTGCTGTTCGAGGAACTGACCGACCCGCCCGGCATCCGCTTCTGGCCCGAATACAAGGGCCGTGACGGCTGCCGCACCCCGATTCCGTGGGATGCCGGCAAAAGTGCCAATGGCTTTACCACCGGCAAGCCGTGGCTGCCGATCAAACCCGATCTGGCCGCGCTCAACGTCGCGGCCCAGGAGGCCGACAAGGCCTCGCTCCTCAATTATTACCGGCAGCTCATTGCCTGGCGACGCGACCATGAAGTCCTGGTTTCGGGCGACATCAAGTTCCTTCGCCTGCCCGATCCCCTGCTTGCCTTTCGTCGAATTGGCGAGAGCGGCAATATGCTTTGCGTCTTCAACCTCTCGCCGGAAGGGCACAATCTCAAGCTATCGGGGATGAAGGGCCGCAACCTCGCGCCCGTCTCCAGCAATGGCGAGCTGCAAGGCAGCGTGCTGAGCCTGGCCCCTAACGGTGCCGCCTTCATCTCCGAACCGGCCGGGAGCACGCCGATAAAGGTGGCCATGGGTTAGCTTGCAGATCAGCGCAGAGGGTGAGGGCCTATGAGGCTACCCCTCACCACACCTGCCTGAACGTGTTGGGATCATAAAATTCCATGCGCTCGCCACCGCCGGGCTGGCGCACGAATGCGCGGATACACCCGTTCCAGCGCTCGACGCGCGTTGCATCGACGCCGCGCCGGCGCAGTTCCATCAGGTCGAATCGATTTTCGTCGGACTCACTGACCTGTCCGCCGCCCGTCGAAAAGCCGAACTCGAGATGGAAGCCCGGCCGCATGTCGGTACAAAACGGGGCAGCCTGGGCAACGGTGCCGCCGAACAGCAGCAGAATGGCGGTCGCCATGAGACGCTTTGGTTTCATGCAAGACTCTCCTTCATGCAACATATCGGCAGCAATTGTGGCAAGTCTACTCCCCCGGGCTCGCCCGTCGTTCACTGACCCGCACCATGACCGCGACGGCGGGTATGGCAAAGCTCAAAAGCAGCAAGCGGATGACGTGGTGGGCGGCAACGAACGCCGTGTCATAACCGAGGGCAATGCCGAGCGCGCCCATGCCTTCGAGCGCACCGGGCGCCAGCCCCACCCATATCTGCCCGAATGGCATTTCCACGAACAGGCTGACGCAGAAAACCACCAGCGTGGTGATCCCGACCGTCAATCCGGTGGCGATCAGCCCGCCAACAGCTGCCCTTTGCAATTCCGCCCGGCTGATGCCGGCAAAGCGCGAGCCGATCAGCGCCCCCGTCATGATGAAGGTGATGACGACGAGCACCGGCGGCATCGCCCCGTCGAAGAGCCCGCCGAGCTTGGCCGCGGTCGAGGCCGCCATTGCCCCGAGAACGAAGCCGGCCGGCACCTTCAGCCTGACGAATATCCATCCGGCGAGCGCACAGCCGATGGCGAGCAGCACCAGCGTTACCGGCGACATCACCGCCGGCGCATCGGGCAGCGGGAAATGCGCCACCGGCAGGAACAGCGTGCCGACGGGCACCGCGACCGTCAGGATGAGAATGCGGATGACCTGGATGATGGCGATCTGGCGCGGATCGCCGATACCGGCCGAGGCGATGCCCATGATGAAGGAGAGGTGCCCCGGAAACGAGCTGAGGTAGGCCGTGCCCCGATCGAGCCCGAAGAGGCGCGCCAGCACCCAGCCGGTGATCGAGATGATCAGCACCAGTTCGATCACCAGCCCGGCAATGCTCACCGGCCATTGCCCGATTCGGCCCAGACTATCGGCGGCAACGGTCGTGCCCATCGACATGCCGACCAGAACGAAGGCGATGTCGCGCACCCAGTTGGGCATGCCGATCGGCAGGCCGGCCATGGCTGCGATGGTCACGGCGAGCGCCCCACCCATCAGCCAGCCGGCGGGCAGGCCGAGCACATGGCCAAGAAGCCCGCCGACAGCCGAGATCGCCAGCGTCAGCCCGATGCGCCTTGCCTCAACTCTGCGATCCGCCATCAGCTTGCCGGCAGCGCCCGCTCCACCAGCCGCGCCCAGAAGCTCGCGCCCAGCGTCAGCGCTTCGTCGTTGAAGTCGTAAGTATCTGTATGCAGTTCGCTCGAACTGCCATTGCCAAGGAATATATAGGCCCCCGGCCGCGCCTCGAGCATGAAGGAGAAATCCTCCCCGCCCATGGTGGCGTCGGTCTCGTCATCCACCCTGTTGGCGCCAACGACATCGCGGGCGACATCGGCGGCAAATCGCGTCTGCTCGGGCGAATTGACCGTCACCGGATAGCCGGGCAGGTACCGGAACGTGGCCTTGGCGCCGAAGCTGGCCGCAAAGGCCGGTACGAATTCGGCGAGCTTTTCCGGCAGGAAGTTGCGCACCTCCATATCGAGGGCCCGCAACGTTCCCTTCAGCCGCACCGTGCGCGGAATGACGTTGAATGCCTCGCCCGCCTCGATCACCGTTACCGAGAGAACCGCGGGGCGCAGCGGGTCGACATTGCGTGACACCACCGTCTGCATGGCGGTGACCATCTGCGCGGCCAGCACCACCGGGTCCGTGGTCAGGTGCGGCATGGCCGCATGCCCGCCCACGCCCTCGATGTCGATGGTGAACTGGTCGGAGGCCGCCATGATACCACCTTCGCGGATGGCGAACTCGCCCAGCGGGATACCCGGCATATTGTGCATGCCATAGACCTCTTCGATGCCGAAGCGGTCCATCAGCCCATCCCTGACCATCTCGCGTCCGCCACCGCCGCCCTCTTCGGCCGGCTGGAAGATCACCACGACACGGCCGGCGAAATTGCGGGTCTCAGCCAGGTACTTTGCCGCACCGAGCAGCATGGCGGTATGCCCGTCATGGCCGCAGGCATGCATCTTGCCCGGTGCCTGGCTGGCATAGGCCCTGCCGGTGCGCTCGGTGATCGGCAGCGCGTCCATGTCGGCGCGCAGTCCTATGGTGCGGCCCGCGCCGTCACCGCGACCATTGATGACGCCGACGACACCGGTACGGCCCAGCCCCGCCACCACCTCATCGCACCCGAAATCCCTTAGCAACGCCTCCACCTTGCCGGCAGTGCGGTGAACATCGAACAGCAGTTCGGGATGAGCATGGAAATCGTGCCGCCAGCCGGCGATCTCGGAATGGAAATCGGCGATGCGGTTGAGTACGGGCATTTTGAAAACCGGAGGTGGTGTAAATTTAAGTCAATGTCGCTGACCCAAGGCGGAGCGTCAACACGCGGCTCAATGATGCCTTAGCATGATTTGGGACCGCGGTATGCCCCGCAATGCTGCATGGGCTGCACTCACCCCTCTCCACACGGCACGTCGAATATATGAACCAACCACGAGCACGCACCTCCCTTCTCCCCTCGTGGGAGAAGGTGCCCCGAAGGGGCGGATGAGGGGGCGATCCAACGCTTTGCGCTCGGGAGGGTCGGGGAGGGGGTAGCGGGCAAGGCTTGGGGAGGGAGTGTGTTTCACCCGCCAGGCCATGGACATTCCGCACACGCCGCCTATAAAGGCGGGCATCCCCTTTCCGCACCAGCCTGATAGAATTCCAGCAAATGTTCGAAACCCTGACCAAGGCCCCCGGCGACAAGATCCTGGCGCTGATGGGCGAGTATGCCGCCGACCCGCGCGGCGAGAAGATCGATCTCGGCGTTGGCGTCTACAAGGACGAGAACGGCGTCACTCCGATCATGTCGGCGGTCAGGAAAGCCGAAAAGCGCATGCTCGAGGACGCCAGCACCAAGACCTATCTCGGCATTGCCGGCAACAAGGGGTTCGGTGCCGCCGTGCTCGATCTGGCGCTGGCCGATGCCGTCGAGCGTTCGCGCGTGCGCATCGCCCAGGCTCCCGGCGGCACCGGCTCGCTCTGGGTGCTGATGCAGCTCGCCAATCGCGCCCGCCCGGGCGCCACCATCTGGGTGTCCGATCCCACCTGGCCGAACCATCAGCCGATCGCTGTCAATGCTGGGCTGAAGGTTTCCACCTATCCCTATTTCGACGCCGAAACGCGCGGCGTGAAGTTCGCCGAAATGCTGGCAACCCTCGACACGCTCGGCAAGGACGACATCGTCCTTCTGCATGGGTGTTGCCACAACCCCACCGGCGCCAACCTGACCAATGAGCAGTGGGACGTGGTTGCCGCGTCCCTTGCCCGCACCGGCGCGCTGCCGCTCATCGACCTCGCCTATCTCGGCTTCGGCGACGGGCTTGCCCAAGATGCCTATGGCACGCGCAAGGTCGTCGCCTCGGTTCCAGAGGCGCTCGTGGCCTTTTCAGGTTCGAAGAATTTCGGCCTCTACCGCGAGCGCATCGGCGCCGCGATCACCATTGCTCGCGACGAGGCTTCCGCCGATATCGTCAACTCGCAGATGCTCAACATCATCCGCGCCAGCTATTCGCAGCCGCCCGACCATGGCGCCGAGATCATCCGCGTCATCCTCGAGGACAAGGAGCTTCGCGCCGAGTGGGAGGCCGAGCTCAACCAGATGCGCGCCCGCATGATCCGCCTGCGCGAAAAGCTCGCCGACGCGATCCGGCAGCGCTCGAATTCCAAGGATTTCGATTTTATTGCCCAGCACCGCGGCATGTTCTCGCTGCTGGGCCTTTCAGGCGAGACGGTCGAGCATTTAAAAACCGCCAACGGCGTCTATATGATCGGTGACAGCCGCATCAATGTCGCGGGCATCCCGCAAGATCGTGTCGATGCCCTGGCTGAAGCCCTGATCACGGCAACCAGGTAGCGCGTGCCTCCCGGTCAATTGCCTTGCAGCGAGGCCGGGGCGTGCTATTGATCGATTAGTCAAAAGTCGTATACGGCCTTGCCTAGCCGGGCCAAGCTGAGTTTGGAGGGAACGATGAAGTTCTTCGTCGACACTGCGGAAATCAACGAAATCCGCGAGCTGCATGAAGCGGGGCTCCTGGATGGCGTGACCACCAATCCCTCGCTCGTTGCCAAGGCCGGCCGCGACTTCAAGGAAGTCGTCAAGGAGATTTGTTCGATTATTCCCGGCCCGGTTTCCGCCGAGGTCGCTGCCACCGACTATGAAGGCATGCTGGCCGAGGGCCGCGTTCTCGCCGGCCTTGCCGAGAACGTCGTCGTCAAGGTGCCGCTGACGCTTGCCGGCCTTAAGGCCTGCAAGACCTTCCGCGAGGAAGGCATCAAGGTCAACGTCACGCTCTGCTTCTCGCCCAACCAGGCCCTGCTCGCCGCCAAGGTCGGCGCGAACTATATCTCGCCCTTCATCGGCCGGCTCGACGATATCAATCTCGACGGCATGGAGCTGATCGAGCAGATCCGCACCATCTACGACAACTACAATTTCGAGACCGAAATTCTCGCCGCCTCGATTCGCTCGGCCAATCACGTCACCCAGGCTGCGCTCGCCGGCGCCGATGTCGCCACCATCCCGCCGGCCGTGATCAAGAAGCTCGCCGCGCATCCGCTGACCGACATTGGCCTTGAAAACTTCGTCAAGGACTGGAAATCCACCGGCCAGTCCATCGTCTGACGCCGTGCTGACCGCCCTCGCGCAGCCAGTGCACACCCCCTCCCCAACCCTCCCCACAAGGGGGAGGGTGTCGCGTTGGAGTTGTGGCACCATTTCGCCAAGCACATGGGCCCGGCACCTCCCCCCTTGCGGGGGAGGCTGGGAGGGGGGGCTTCGCGGCGGAGGTCGGGAGGGGGGTGTTCCCCGGCACCAGGGCAGGATGCACTAGATGGCCGACACCGAACTCGCCGCCCGCATCAAAGCCGCGCTTGCTGGCGTAGAGATTCCCGGCGGCGGATCGCTTGCCGGTTATGGCGGGCTTTCCGAGATCATCGTAACCGCCAACGCCGTCGCCTTCGCCATTTCCGTCGCCCCGGGCATGGAAGCCGCTTTCGGCCCCGCCCGCGAGGCAGCCGAGAAGGCCGCTGCCGCGGTCGCCGGCGAGCGCAAGGTCATGGTTTCGCTGACTGCCGATCGCGCTCCCGCAACCGGCCAGGCCGCCGCCCAGGGACGCCCCGGCCCCGCTCCCAAGCAGAGCGTGCCCGGCATCCGCCACATCATTGCCGTCGGCTCGGGCAAGGGCGGCGTCGGCAAATCGACCGTTGCGGCCAATCTGGCGCTCGCCCTCACGGCCGAGGGGCTGAAAGTCGGGCTTCTCGACGCCGATCTGTACGGCCCCTCGGTCCCGCGCCTCCTCGGCCTCGAGGGCAAGCCGGCGGTGCGCGAGGATGGTATCTTTTCCCCGCACGAGGCCCATGGCCTCAAGGCCATGTCGATCGGAGCCATGCTCGAGCCCGGCCAGGCCGTCGTCTGGCGCGGCCCGATGGCGACCTCTGCCCTGCGACAGCTTCTGCGCGAGACTGATTGGGGCGGGCTCGACGTCCTGGTCGTCGACCTGCCGCCCGGCACCGGCGACATCCATATCTCGCTCTTCCAGCAGGCCCCGGTCTCGGGCGCCGTCATCGTCTCGACCCCGCAGGAACTGGCGCTGATCGATGCGCGCAAGGCCATCGACATGATGAAGCGCATGGGCGTACCGCTCCTCGGCCTCATCGAGAATATGAGCTTCTTCATCGCCCCCGATACCGGCACGCGCTACGACATTTTCGGCACCGGCGGCGCCCAACAGGCGGCCGCCGACCTCGGCATCCCGTTCCTCGGCGAAATCCCGCTGGTGATGGCGATCCGCGAGAAGTCCGACGCCGGCACCCCGGTGGTCATCACCGATCCGGAGGGGCCCGAGGGGCAGGCGTTCCGTCAGTTGGCCCGGGCCATCCTCAACGACAATCCCGCCCTGCGACCAGGCTGAAATCGATTGCAGAGCCCTTTGACCCGCGGGCTCCGGGCTGCTATGCAATCGATTTCATAACGAGGCCACCCACGGCCTCGGCTCGTGCTTTGGGAGGTTCCATGTTCTCGTTTTCACGCGCCGATTTCGGTCCGGATTTCACCTTCGGCGTTGCCACCGCCGCCTACCAGGTCGAAGGCGGGCAGACCGACGGACGCGGCACCTCCATCTGGGACACCTTCTCGGCAACGCCGGGCAATGTGAACAACGCCGAAACCGGCACCATTGCCTGCGACCATTACACCCGCTGGCCCGAGGACCTCGACCTCATCCGCGACGGCGGGTTCGACGCCTATCGCTTTTCCCTCTCTTGGCCGCGGTTGATCCCGCAGGGCACGGGAGAGATCAACCAGGCCGGCATCGACTTCTACGACCGTCTCATCGACGGCATGCTGGAGCGTGGCATAAAGCCCTTCGCCACCCTCTACCATTGGGACCTGCCTTCGCCGCTGCAGGATCGCGGCGGCTGGCTGAACCGTGATATCGGCGACTGGTTTGCCGACTATGCCAGCCTCGTCGCCCGCAAGTTCGGCGATCGCCTACACGCTACCGCCACCATCAACGAGCCCTGGTGCGTGGCTTTCCTCAGCCACTTCATCGGCGCCCATGCTCCGGGCCTGCGTGATGTGCGCGCCGCCGCGCGTGCCATGCATCACGTCCTCTTCGCCCATGGCAGGGCCGTCCAGGCCCTTCGCGCCGAGGGCGTTGGCAATATCGGCATCGTCACCAATCTGCAAAAGTGCGAGCCGGCTTCGCAAAGCCAGGAAGATGCCGCCGCCAGCCATCTCTTCGATGGCGTCTTCAACCGCTGGTATCTCGATGGCGTCTACAAGGGGCACTATCCGGCCGACATCGTCGAACTCCTCGCGCCGCACCTGCCGCCCGCCTTCGAGGACGACATGGCCGTCATCTCGGAGCCGCTGGATTGGGCCGGCATCAATTATTATTCGCGCTCGCTCGTCCAGCACGATCCTGCCAACCGCGCCTTCCCGGTCAAGCAGATCGATGGGCCGCTCGAAAAGACCGAGATGGGCTGGGAGATCTATCCGCAGGGCCTCACCGATCTCCTGGTCCGCGTCTCGCGTGACTACACCAGCCTGCCGCTTTACGTCACCGAGAACGGCATGGCCGAGGTCGAGGGCGACGAGGACCCGCGGCGCGTGGCCTATTACGACGACCACCTCAAGGCCGTTCTGGCCGCCCGCGACGCAGGGGCCGACGTGCGTGGTTATTTCGCCTGGTCACTGCTCGACAATTTCGAGTGGGCCGAGGGCTATGCCAAGCGCTTCGGTCTCGTCCATGTCGACTACGAAACGCAAAAGCGCACGGTCAAATCCAGCTATCGCGCCTTCCAGGGCCTGCTGCACAACACCCGCGCTGCCGCCGAATAGCCAATGGGTGCATCGCCCCCCAGCGATGCACCCATTTTTCCGCCCGGCTTGCCTCTTGGTGCCTAGACCCGCTGTCCGCGAATGGCGTCGCGGATTTCGGTCAGCAACACTTCTTCCTTTGTGGGTGCGGCTGGCGCCGGGTCCTCGGCGGCCTTGCGCTTCATCGAATTGATGCCCTTGACGACAAGGAAGAGCACGAAGGCGACGATCAGGAATTTGACCACGGCATTGATGAAGAGGCCGATATTGAGCGTCGATACGCCCGCCGCCTCAGCTTCGGCAACGGAGCGGACCACCACGCCTTCGGGGTTCGACAGCACGATGAAGAGATTGGAGAAATCGACACCGCCGATGATCAGCCCGATGATCGGCATGAAGACATCGTCGACAAGCGAAGAAACGATAGCGCCGAATGCGGCACCGATGATCACGCCGATGGCGAGATCGACCATATTACCCTTGACCGCGAAATCGCGGAACTCTTTGACAAAACCCATTTGAAAAGCCCTCTCAGCTAGACTGATCGGCCGCCGGGCGACCGCCGGTGCAGCAACAACACCGGGCGAAGTGTTCTTCAAACGGGTTCTTATTGCAACATTGTTATGATCGGGCATCTTTCATCGGGCTTGAACCGGGCAAGGGGTAGGCCGATAGTCGGGTCTGGCGTCAATCGAAGGAAATACGCGTTTTGATGGCGAATATGGCTGCCGATGCCGAAACGAACCTGCGGCTGGCGGTCGACTACATCCCGCAGGGCATCGCCGTATTCGACCAGGGTCTACGGCTCGTCAGCTGCAACAAACGCTATGGCGAGTTGTTGTACTTGCCCGAAGACCTGGTTCGTCGCGGTTCGGCGCTTTTCGATATTGCGCTGTTTCTTGCCGACCGTGGTGATTTCGGCCCCGGCGATCCGGCGCAACTGGCGCTGGAGCGGGTCAACACCATCACGGGCGCGCCCAAAACCGTCACCCAGCGGATCGACAGCCGTGGTCACGCCCTGGAATTCTATTCAAGCCGCCTGCCCGATGGCGGGCTCGTTGTCAGCTTTGCCGACGTGACGGCCCGGGTGGAGGCCGAACAGGAACTCGAACGCGTCAACGCCACATTGGAGGGGCGGGTGGCCGAGCGCACCGCCGCGCTCACACGCGTCAACGCCGAACTGGAACTGGCCCGCGCCAAGGCCGACGAGGCCAATCACGACAAGACCCGCTTTCTTGCCGCCGCCAGCCACGATCTCCTGCAGCCGCTCAATGCTGCCCGCCTCTACACCTCGACATTGATCGAGCGCGCCAAGAGCACGGCCTTTGGCGAACTCGCGGGCTCCATCGAAGCCTCGCTGACGGCCGTCGAGGATATCATGTCGGCGCTGCTCGATATCTCGCGCATCGACAGCGGGGCCGTGCGCCCGTCTCCCGCCCCCTTCAATGTCCGAGAAATTCTCAAGAAAACCGAGATCGAGTTCGGACCGATGGCGCGCGCGCGCAATGTGCACCTGCACATCGCCCCGGCCTCGCACACCATCATGGCCGATCGCATGCTGCTGGCGCGCATCGTGCAAAATCTCGTTTCCAACGCCATCAAGTACACCCGCCCCGGCGGCAAGGTTCTTGTCGGCGTGCGCCAGCGCGCCAACAGGGTAAGGCTCGACGTCATCGATACCGGCATCGGTTTCAGCAAGGATCAGCACAAGCTCGTCTTTGCCGAATTCTCGCGCCTGGAACAGGGCGCGCGCATGGCCCAGGGGCTCGGCCTTGGGCTCTCGATCGTTCAGCGGCTGGTCACCGCGCTCGGCCTCACGCTCGAAATCGACAGCGTCGAGAATCGTGGCTCGCGCTTTTCGCTATACCTGCCGCGCGCGCTCGGCCAGCGGCCTGCCGAGGCCGTCGAAGAACCCGTCGAAGAGAACAATTTCGGCACCTTCGATCTCAAGGTGCTCTGCGTCGACAACGAGCGCCAGATCCTCGAAGCGATGGAAGGACTGCTCTCCCACTGGGGATGCGACGTGCGCACTGCGCTCTCGCTCAAGCAGATCGACCGGGAGCGCCTGCTGGAGGGTTGGTATCCCGACCTCGTGCTGATGGACTACCACCTGGAGCAGACATCGGGGCTCGAAGCCATCGAGTGGCTGCGCCACAATGTCGGTGCGCATCTGCCCGCCGCATTGGTGACCGCCGATCGCAGTCCGAGAGTGCGCGCCCTTGCCGAGGATCGCGGCATCGCCGTCATAACCAAACCGGTCAAGCCCGCCACGCTGCGCGCAGCGATCAGCGGGCTTGCCGGTCGCGGTGCACGTACCCGTTAGCGGGAAACCGCCCTGCCTATGGCAATGATGATGCAGGCCCCGATGAAACCGGCAATCAGATAACCGATCCATCCCCCGAACGAGATACCGAACACGCCGAGGATCAGGCTGGCGACAATCGCCCCCACCACCCCGAGAATGATGTTCATGAACAGTCCCGTATTGCTCTTCATGAACATGCCGGCGAGCCAACCGGCGATACCGCCGATGATGATCGCCGCAATCCAACCCACACCGTCAAAAGCCATTGTGCCCTCCTAGGATTTTTGACGTGGTGAGCTTGCCACAGATGCAGCAGAAGACAAGAGCGCGGATTCGCTCGTGCGGCACGAGGTCCCGGGAGTGCCTTTGCAGCAACGCCTTGATGCAGCCCCGAGCCGCCCGGTAACGAGGCCCAGCTAGGCTCTGTCGCCAATCGAGAACAGGGCCTCGAACTGGCCTTCCTCGATGCGAGCGGCGGCTATGACCGCCTGGGTGCGGCTGTCGACGTCGAGCTTTTGCAGGATGGCCGAAACATGGGCCTTGACCGTGGCCTCGGAGATCGAAAGCTCATAGGCGATCTGCTTGTTCATCAGCCCGTCGCTCAGCATCATCAGCACGCGCACCTGCTGAGGGGTGAGGGTGGCGAGGCGCCGCATCAGGGCTGATTGCTCGTCCTCCTTGCCCAGCGTAAGTCCGGCCGGCACGAACACCTCGCCCGAGAGCACCGTTTCGATGGCGCGGCGGATTTCGGTCGATCCCACGGATTTGTGCAGATACCCGGCGGCACCGAGTTCGAAGGCCCGGCGCACCACCGTTGCATCCTCGACCGCCGAGATGATCATCACCGGAATGTCGGGATATTGGGCACGCAGCAGCAGCAGGCCGGAAAATCCGCGCACCCCGGGCATGTTGAGGTCGAGCAGCACCAGGTCGCATTCGCGATCGGCTTCGAGCGCGGCATTGAGTTCGTTCAGATCACCCGCCTCGTCGACGGCGACCGTGGCATCGCCACCGGCCAGTGTCTGGTGCAGCGCCGAGCGAAACAGAGGGTGGTCGTCGACGATGATGATGCGGCGGCGCGTCATGCGTGGTTCTCTTCTCCAGCTTGCATCCGACTGACTATGCGTTCATGCCCGCGCGGTAAAGCCCGCTAATGGCGGCAATGAGGTGGGGAAACCCGTGCCGTTGCAAAACGCAACAGTGTTTAACGGCTTCTTTACTATGTTTTTCCAAGAGTAAAGTCACATCCACGCTCCCTGCGAATCACAGGGATTCGCGACGTTGTCATCAATTGGGACGCTCATGGCCCACGCCTTTCCCGCATCCGACATATCCGAAATCGGCCTGGAGCCGGAAAATGGCGAATGGCAGGCCCTGCGAGGTGAGCTCGTGGCGTTGCTCGATCAGGTCGAAAGCCGCTACGCCCCCCCGCAGGCAGAGCCCGAACCCGACCTCGATCGGCTGACGCGCCGTGTGCGCAGCCTGCGCAATCAGGTGCACGACACCCCAACGACCGTTCGCCATCGCGCCGCGCTGAGCTCCGTCAAGCGTGCGCTGGATCGCTTCAGCGAGCGCGACGAGACGGTCGGCGAAAGCAATGAACTGGCAGCCGCGATCGCCGAAATCCGCGAGCGCAAGGCCGCCTCAGGCCCAACGCCGAGCCGGCGCAACACCGACAAATCGCAACTTGTCGAACTCACCGGGCTGGTGAGTAGCCTTTCTGAGCGGCTCGAACGGCTCGAAACCGATTTGAACAGCCAGCGCACCAATGCCAGCGGCGTACGCGAGGTCGCCGGTCAGGTCGAACAGTTGACGCAGGTGGTCGAACTGCTGGCCGGCGCCGTCGGTGAGACCGGGCAGGTCAAGCGCCTCGAAGCCCAGCTCGCACATCTTGCGACCATGGTCGAGAACGCGCCCAGGGTCGATCTCGATGCGGTCAATGCCCGTCTCGACGAGGTCGCCTCGACCGTTGGCAAGCTCGCCGAGCTGCAGGTGCAGCAGATGGAGCGCGAGATCGCGCGCGAGGAAGCCCCCGCCGTCTCCGACCCGCAGGTGACGACATCCATGCGCGCCATCGAGGATGGCGTGCGCAACATCTATGACCGGCTCGACGCCCTGGAGCGCGTTGCCGGCCTGCCTACGCAGGACCTCGAACGGCTGAGCGGCGAAATGGCCGCCATCACCGCCGCGGTCGAATCGCGCGGCACAGCGCCCGATGCGCTCATCGGCAAGATCGACGAGCTCGCCCAGCGCATTGGCGGGTTCGAGGATCATACCGGGGACGTTGCGGCGCTGCGCAACGACATGGCCGGGCTGCGCGATGCGCTGCTCAAGGGCTTCGAGCCGCGGTTCGAGCGTCTGGAAACCAGGATCGAAGCCCTCACCGAGAAGGTCGGCCAGCCGCCCGCCGAGGTGCCCGGCGTTGCCCGGATCGAAGCTCAGCTGCAGGCTTTGATGACGCGGCTCGACGATACCGGCAAGCAGATCGACTGTCTGGCCAGGCTCTATGGCGACCAGAAGGGCAGCGGCATCGGCACGTCCGAGATGACCGCCCTTGCCGATCTCGTCGCCGAGCGCACCAGCGAGGCCATCGGCAATAGCGGCGCATCGGCCGCCGATCAGGGCACGCTCGATGCCATCGAGCAGCGCATGTCGGCATTGATCAACACGGCCGGCAAGGATACCGCCGAGCGTCTTGAACGGCTCGAAGCCGTCCTTTCGGTCCGCACGAGCGCACCGGCCAAACCTGCCGCATCGCGGGAAAAGAGGTCCCAGGAATCTCGCCACGAGCCTCGCCACGAGCCCCGCAAGGACCTCGACTCCATCCTCGCGGCGCTTTCGGCACCCCCGCGTGACAAGGACGCGGGCAAGCCGCGCGACGTGATGCCGGCGAACCCGGCAGACGAGGCGCCGCTCGTCGACGAGAGCTTCAAGCCCAAACCGGTCCGTGCCGGCCATATTTCGGGAGCCGCCCTGCGTCAGCCCGGCGATGCCGTATCCGAGGGTGATGGCGACCGCTCGACCAGGAAAGCACTGGGTCTTGCCGATTTCGACCCGGCGAGCGTGGAACGTCCGGCAAAGCCGGTCTCCAGTCTCGCCGAGCCCGATCCCGATCCCTTCGCGCCTGCACCCGCGCCCGCTGCCGCCCCGACCGCGGCCGTAGAGCGCGAGGGCCGCGCCACCAGTTCGCAAAGCACATTCATCGCCGCCGCCCGTCGCGCGCAACGTGCCAGGCAGGGCGCCACCGAGACCGAGATCGCCGGAGCCAACTCGCTCATTGCCCGTGCCCTTTCGCGGGTCATGGGATCGGGGACCGACACGCCCGAGGCGGCTCTCAAGCAGGAGCCCGAAGCACCCGTCCCCCAAGGCGAGAAAATTGCGCAGCCAAAGGCGCACGAAGCCGCCCCGAACAGCGTGCGCAACGACAGCGAAAGCGCAGACGAACCGGCCACGCAGAGCTTCATCAGCCGCAATCGGCGCCCGCTTCTCCTCGCGGCAGCTCTGGTCGCCGTCTCCGTTCTCGCCCTCAATCTCTATCTCACACGGACGCAGTCCCCGTCCGCCGATACGGTCGCCGCGGCGACTGCGCAGCCAGCAGAAGCCGCGGAAATCCAGGCTTCTCCGACCATCGAGGAAGACCAGGCCAGCCTCGATCCCGTCCTTGATGCGACACCTATCGAGGTGAATGCGAGCCTCACGCCTCCACGCATAATGGCCGCGTCCATCGACCCCGACGTCGCCCTCAGCTTCGCCCGCGCCAGCGAATCCGTCTCCACGCCGCAAGCCCTTGCGGCAGCAGAAGAAATGGCGGACACCGCACCCGCGCCAGCGGCACCAGAAGCTACCGACGAAACATTGCTCACCAGCGCTATCCCCGACATCGCCGACAGTCCGATAGACTTCGCCCCTCCGCCCGAGGGCGTCGGGCCGGAAGCCCTGCGCCAGGCCGCAGCCGATGGCGATGCGCGCGCCCAGTTCGAGGTGGCGGCGATCCTTGCGGAAGGGCGCGCCGTCGAACAGGACCTCACCGGCGCCTCGATCTGGTACGAACGCGCCGCCGCACAGGGCTTCGCTCCGGCGCAGTACCGCCTCGGCAATTTCTATGAAAGCGGCAATGGCGTCGAAAAGAACCTGGAACTGGCACGACTCTGGTACCAGCGCGCCGCCGAGGCCGGCAACCGCATGGCCATGCACAACCTTGCCGCCATTCATGCCAGCGGGGCGCTCGGGGAGCAGGATTTCGAGACCGCCGCCGAATGGTTCGAACGTGCCGCCGAGCGCGGCATGACCGATAGCCAGTTCAATCTCGGCATGCTCTATGCACGAGGCCTGGGCGTCGAGCAGTCTTTCGAGAATTCCTACAAATGGTTCTCGATTGCGGCGCGCAGCGGCGATGCCGACGCGGCAAAGGCGCGCGACGACATGGCCCGGTCGCTTACCGCCGAGGCCATCAAGCGCGTCGATACCGAGCTTGGCAGCTGGAAGGCCACCGAGATTGACCTCGCGGCCAACTTTGCCCCGATCGGAACCTGGAGCGGCGCGTTCGACCCCGGCTCGGCGATATCCAACACCGAGGTCGTCACCCGGGTGCAGCAGGCGCTCGGCAAGCTCGGTTACGACATCGGCACCCCCGATGGCCTTGTCGGCCCCAAGACCCGCGAGGCGATCCGGGACTTCGAACGTGGCACGGGCATGAGCGAAAGCGGCCTCGTCAACCCGCGCCTGCTGGCGGTTCTGGGCAGCCAGCCAGTCTGATTTCCGCTCAGCCCATTCCGATAATTGCGCTGTCATGACAACGTGGTTTGACAGTCCGTCAACGGAACCGTAAGTCCTTTGACCATACAAGAAATGGGTGCCTCCACCCCTCGTTCGAGGGATGGGGGCGTCATGCTATTTGCTGCGCGAGCGTTCAGCACGCATTCGGCGTGCCGCTCGTGCCGTTGTCGGAACCCGGGCCTTGCAGATTTATCTGCCCATTGCCGAGCTTTCCGTAAACCTCTTCTTCCTCATCGGAATCGGAGGGGCGGTGGGATTCCTGTCCGGGCTTTTCGGCGTAGGTGGCGGGTTCCTGCTGACGCCGCTCCTGATCTTCTCGGGCGTGCCGGCGCCAGTCGCAGTCGCTTCGGTTACCGGACAGGTGGTCGCCTCCTCGACATCGGGAGCGCTCAGCCACTATCGGCGCGGCGGCATCGATATGCATCTGGCGATGTATCTCGTGCTCTCGGGCATCGTTGGCGCCTTTGGCGGTGTCGCCACCTTCTCGATGCTGCGCGAAGCCGGCCAGCTCGACCTCTTCATTGCTCTCGGCTTCCTGATCCTGCTCGGGTCCGTTGGCACGATGATGATGGTCGAATCCCTGCGCGCCATCCTCAAGCGCCGCTCCGGTGTCGTCGTGCGCGAGCGCCTGCCGCACCAGCACAACTGGTTCCACGGGCTGCCGCTACGCGTACGGTTCAAGAAATCGCGGCTCTATGTCAGCGTGCTGCCGGTGCTCGTCATCGGCGTGATCATCGGGTTTCTCGGTTCGCTGCTCGGCGTTGGCGGCGGTTTCATCATGGTGCCGGCGCTGGTCTATCTGTTGCGGGTCCCCGGTAGCGTCGTGATCGGCACGTCGCTGCTGCAGGTCGTGGCCATGATGGGCGCGACGACCATCCTCCATGCCGTCCAGAGCCAGAGCGTCGATATCCTGCTCGCCTTCTGCCTCATGGTCGGCGGCGTTGCCGGCGCCCAGTTCGGCGCTTCGGCCAACAAATATCTGCGTGGCGAACAGTTGCGGGCCCTGCTCGCGCTGCTTGTCCTTGCCGTTGCCATTCGCTTCGGCCTGTCGCTCGTGCTGCCACCTGCCGACCCCTTCAGCATGGCCGTACTCTCGTCGGGAGGGCTGTGATGAAGCGCGCCCTTCTGCTTGCCCTTATTGGCGCATTCTCGCTTTTGTCCGGTCTGGTACGGGCCGAGCGGGTGGTTTCGGAACTCTCCACCGACCTCATCGAGATCACCTCGAGCTATGCCGGCGAGCGCGTCAACTTCTTCGGCAATATCGAGCCCGATACCGGCTCCTCCGAACCTCTCCAGGGCACCTATAACGTCGTCATCGTCGTTACAGGGCCACTCACCGATCGCGTCGCGCGACAGATGACGCGCCAGGCCGGCATCTGGCTCAACACCGATCAGGTGGTGTTCGAGAATTTCCCCAGTTTCTTCCACGTGCTGGCAAGCGACGAACTGCTCGACATCACCAATCCGGCAACCCTTGCCGTCGAGAACATCCTGCCCGAAGCGCAGCCCGAAGTGTCCACCGAAGCAGGGTGGTGGAAGTCTTCGGTCTTCGGACGCGAACTGGTGCGGTTGATGACGCAGAAGGGTTTTTTCGGCCTGCACGAGAATGCCGTGCAGTTCCTCTCCAACACCGCCTATACCGCCCGCCTGACCCTGCCCGCCGACGCACCGCCGGGCCCCTATCTTGCCTCGACCTATGTCTTCCTCGACGGCAAAGTCGTCGCGCGCCGCGCCGAGGGCCTCGCCGTACGCAAGACCGGCTTCGAGCGCTTTCTTGCCATCAGCGCCACTCAGCAACCGTTTCTCTATGGTGTTGCCTGCGTGATCCTGGCGCTCTTTACCGGCTGGCTCGGCGGCGTGATCTTCAAGCGCTAGCCGCCCACAAGGCGTCTGGCACTTACCGGATAGAGCCGGTTACGCCCGATCATCGTCACTTCCACCTGCGACCAGTGAAAGAGCCCGACAAAGGCCGGCGAGAGAATATTGAGCGTTCCGGTCGAGGCGCCATAGGCGGGCATCACCATCAGCCGGTTGTCATGGACGAAACAGGCCCGCCGCACGGAGCGCCCGTTCATCAACACACGCGCAGCCGGGTGGAGATGGCCGGCGATCATCCCCTCGGCGGCGCGGCGCGGCTGGTGCGTCAGTGTCAGTCCGCGATGGGCGAACTCGGCCAGGCACCGCCCACCCAACGCATGTGGCGCCGGATCGTGATTTCCCGATAGCCACACCCATTCGGCGCGATCGGTCAGTGCATCGAGCCGGGCTCTGTCCATGTCCTGGAGAGACGCCGTGCCTTCATCGCGGTGAAAGCTGTCGCCAAGGGCAATGACCGTTGCAGCGCCGGTCTCGTCGAGATCGGCTTCCAGCCGGCGCAGCGTCAATCCGGTGTCATAAGGCGGCAGCATCTGCCCGCGCGCGGCAAAGGACGACATCTTTTCGAAATGCAGGTCGGCAACGAGCAGCATGTTCTCGGCCCGCCAGTACAGCGCCCCGGAGGCCAGCGGCTCGAAGATCTGGCCGGCAAAGCGGATGAACACGGTGTCCGCCTCGTTGGTTTCGACTGCCGAATAATACACCTAGCACCTCGTGCGATGTGACTGCGTCACATCTGCGGCGCTGGAGCCCTGCGCGCGTACCGCTGGCGCGAAAAACCGCTTCCCACTTTTTCGCACGATACTTGCCTACCCGCCCAAAGCTTCCCGGATCAGTTCGTCGGCCGCCTCCGCCATGGCGGATTCGCGCCCTTCGCCGTAAATCGGCTCGCGGCCGATATCGAGCATCACCGGTACCGCGAGCGGGGAGATTCGGTCCAGCGGCTTGTGCACGATGTGAGCACGGATACGCCGCAGCATATGACCCAGCCGTTCGATATCGAGAAGGCCGCGGGCGGCATCGTGGCGCGTTGCCTGGATCAGGATGTGGTCGGGTTCGTGAGCGTAGAGCACATCGTAGATGATGTCCGCCGACATGGTGATCTGCCGGCCGGTCTTCTCCTTGCCGGGGTGGCGGCGCTCGATGAGGCCGGCAATGATGGCGCAGTTGCGGAAGGTGCGCTTCATCAGCGCCGACTCATCGAGCCAGGCTTCGAGGTCGTCGCCCAGCATGTCCTCTGAAAAGAGTTCGTCGAGCGAAAGCCGTCCAGTGCGGATCAGCGCCGAGAGGTCGCCCAGCCCCCAGATTGCAAGTGCATATTCGGATGCAACGAAGCCGAGCGGACGCGCTCGCGCGCGTTCGAGCCGGCGCGTCAGCAGCATGCCCAGCGTCTGGTGTGCCAGGCGTCCCTCGAAGGGGTAGCAGACCATGTAATTGTGGGTGCCGCGCGGGAAGGTCTCGACCAACAGGCTTTCGCTGCCGGGCAGAACCGAGAAATCGCGCTGCAGGCGCAGCCAGTCGCTGACCTGGTCCGGCAGTGCCTGCCAGGCCTGCGGGGTGGCCATGATGGCCCGCACGCGCTCGGCCAGATAGGTCGAGAGCGGGAACTTGCCGCCCATATAGGAGGGTATTTTCGGCGCCGTGGACTGGGCCCGACTGACATAGGCCTCGTTCTCGTGCATGCCCTCGAACGCCACCACTTCGCCGCCGAACATGAACGTGTCGCCGGGCACGATGGTGGTGAAGAAATACTCCTCCATTTCTCCCAGCACCCGACCGCCCCGGCTGATCGGACCGGACGTCGCGCCCTTGCGAAACCCCCTCCCCCTTACCAGGCGTACCCGCACCATCGGTTCTTCGATGATGGTGCCGACATTGAGCCGGTACTGCTGGGCAACGCCCGGATTGGCGATGCGCCATTTACCCTCGGGCGTCTTTCTAAGCCGCGCATAGCGCTCATAGGCGCGTAGTGCATAGCCACCGGTCGCGACGAAATCGACGATGCGGTCGAACTGGCTGCGCGGCAGATCGCGATAGGGCCAGGCGCGCGTGACTTCGTCGAAGAGTTCGTCGGCATCGAACGGCTCGGCGCAGGCGCAACCGAGGACGTGCTGGGCCAGCACGTCGTAGCCGCCATTCGTCGGGTCCTCGCTGTCCTGATGGCTCTCGCGCACGGCCTCGACTGCCGCCTCGCATTCGAGTACCTCGAACCGATTGGAGGGTACCAGCAGCGCCCTGGAAGGTTCGTCGAGCCGGTGGTTGGCGCGCCCGATCCGCTGCAGCATGCGGCTCGATCCCTTCGGCGCGCCGACCTGCACGACAAGATCGACATCACCCCAGTCGATGCCGAGATCGAGCGTCGAGGTACAAACCACCGCCTTGAGGTTCCCCGCAACCATGGCGCTCTCGACCTTGCGGCGCTGTTCGACCGAGAGCGAGCCGTGATGCAGCGCAATGGGCAACATATCCTCGTTGATCGCCCAGAGCCCCTGGAACAGCATTTCGGCCTGCGAACGCGTGTTGACGAAGAGCAGTGTGGTCCTGTGCCGCTTGATGGTCTCGTAGAGGGCGGGAACGGCATAGGCCGAGGAGTGTCCGGCCCAGGGGACGCGCACATCGGCTTCGAGGATCGAAAGCTCGGGCGGCGCGCCGCCGCTGGCCATCAACAGGTCCGCAGGCGCCTGCGGCACCGGCCGGGCGATCCAGTCGCGCAGCAGGTCCGGCCGGGCGACCGTGGCGCTCAGCGCCGTGATCCGCATCTGCGGCGCAAGCCTGGCCATGCGGGCGATGGCGAGGGAGAGCAGTTCGCCGCGCTTGGAGGTGACGAGCGCATGGAGTTCATCGAGCACGATGCGCTGCAGCGAGCCGAAAAGCCGGACCGCATCGGGATGGCTGAGCAGCAGCGCGATCTGCTCGGGCGTCGTCAGCAGGATATTGGGCGGATCGTAGCGCTGGCGCTGGCGCCTTGCCGCCGGCGTGTCGCCGGTGCGCGTCTCAACCTTGATCTTGAGCCCCATCTCGCCGATCGGTGTCGTGAGATTGCGCGCCACGTCCACCGCCAGGGCTTTCAGCGGCGAGATATAGAGCGTGTGCAGACCCTGGCGCGGATGCTCGATGAGGTCGGTGATCGTGGGCAGGAAGCCGGCCAGCGTTTTGCCTGCACCGGTCGGCGCAATCAGCAACGCCGAAGCACCCCGATGCCAGCTGCCAAGCACAGCCAATTGGTGCTCGCGGGGCTGCCAGCTCCGTGCGGCAAACCAGTCCTCGATAACCGGATTAAGCTTTGATGGCTGGGTCAATGGCGGGTCCGCACGCTGCCCCGGGAATGCTGCAAATCATCCGTAAGCGTATATTATCGGTTGGCCCGGCAGAAGAAGGATGATCCATGCCGACCCGTCTCAAACTCACGCCACAAAGCGCGCTTTCCGTGTTGGTGACGCATGCGCTCGAGATGGAGCGCCAGACACGCGAGCGCATTGCCATCGGCATTGCCGGAGGACCGGGGACCGGCAAGTCGACTCTGGCCGCAGAGCTTGCCGCGATGCTCAATGCCACCCGCCCGGGAAGCGCCGCACTCGTTGCCATGGATGGCTTCCACATGCGCCATTCCAAGCTGGAAGCCCTCGGACAGCTGGAGTTCAAGGGCGCTCCGCATACCTTTGAAGGTGCGGCTTTCGTCAATTTCCTCCACCACCTCAAGACTGCAAGTGAGCCCGTCAAGGGGCCGGGCTACAGCCGCAAGATCGAGGACGTCGTCGACGACTTTTTCGAAGTCGCACCCGAAGTGCGCGTGCTGGTGGTCGAGGGCAACTATCTCCTGCTCGCCGAGCCACCCTGGGTCGGCGTCAAGCCGCTTCTCGACTTTTCGGCCTTCATCGATGTGCCGCGCGAACTCGTGCGCGAGCGACTGCTGCAACGTCATGCGCAAGAAGGGCTCTTTACCCAGGAGCGCAACCTGGCGCATATCGAGCGCACCGATCTGCCCAATTATGATCTCGTCAGCGAGACCCAGAACCGGGCCGATCTGGTCATCAGCCTCGTCACCGAGCGCTGAAGCTTCAGCGAGATCGGCAATGACGACAGCGCAAGGCGTTCCGCCCACCCAGTACCCGTTCGATGTGCGCCACGCCGATGTGTGGAAGATCGCGCTGCCCGCTTCGGTCGCCTTCATCACCGAACCCTTGGCGGGTATCGTCGATATCACCGTCATCGGCCGGTTGGGGGATGCGGGGATGCTTGGTGGTCTCGTACTCGGCGCCCTTGTTTTCGACGTCATCTTTTCCCTCCCCTATTTCCTGCGCATTGGCACTGCCGGCCTTACCGCACAGGCGGTTGGCGCGCGCGACCCGCGTGATGGATTGCTGCGTGCCGCCCGGGCTATCGGCATAGGCGTGGTAATCGGCATTGCGATGATCGTTCTGGCGGTGCCGATCCTGTGGTTGGCGAACTGGCTTCTGGTGCCGGACGGCGGCGTTTCCCAGGCCCTGGCCACTTACTTTCATGTCCGCATCTGGTCGGCGCCGTTTTCGCTCGTCAACTATGCCCTGCTCGGCTGGTTCTACGGCCGTGCGGCTGCAACGACCGGCATGGCGCTGCAGATCATCATCCATGGCGTCAACATCATCGCCAGCATCGGTCTCGTTTACGGCCTGGGCTGGGATGTGACCGGCGCGGCACTCGGGACGGTGCTTGGAGAGGTCGTCGCGGCGCTGGTCGGCCTCGCACTACTCGTGCGGCACTATGGTGGCTCGGCGCGCCTGTTGAGCCTCATCGCGCCGGCAGACCTCTTCGATGCGCCGGCGCTCAAGCGCATGTTCGGGCTCAGCCGCGACCTGATGATTCGCTCCATCGCGCTGATGGGCGCCTACGCCTATTTCGCCGCGCAAGGTTCGCGCATGGGCGAGGTCGCGCTTTCGGCAAATGCTATCCTTCTCAACCTGCTGATGGTTGTCGGCTTCTTCATGGACGGCATTGCGCAGGCAGCCGAGCAGCTGACCGGCAAAGCGCTCGGCGCCAACTGGCGCCCCGCCTTCGACAGGGCCTACGGACTGAGTTTCCAGTGGGGCCTCATCCTCGCCATCGGCCTGGGGCTGACCTGGTATCTGGGCGGCGGCTATGTCATTGGCTTCATGACCACCAATGAGGCCGTGCGCGCCTTCGCACTCGATTATCTCTGGCTCGCGGCTCTTTGCGCGCTCACCTTCATGCCTGCCTTTGTCTATGACGGCATATTGATCGGCACGACGCTCAATGTCGTCATGCGCAATGGCATGATCGCCTCGCTCGTGGTCTTCCTCGCCGCCGCCTTCCTGCTGCAGCCACTCTGGGGAAATACGGGCCTGTGGATTGCCCTTCACATCTGGTTCCTGGCGCGCGGCGCCATTTACTGGTGGGCGCTGGAGCGGCGGCGCGTGAGCCTTTTCGCTGGCTAGATGGTACCGCGTCCCTCGGCCCAGTCACTGGTCCGCCGACCGACCAGTTCAGCGATGTTTGTCTTGCCTTGTGCCCGCACCGACGCCGCCAGCCCGCGCTTGATCCGCTCGAGCAGATCCAGCCCGCCAAAGACCAGCGCCGAATAGAGCTGCACAGCATTGGCGCCGGCCTCGAACTTGGCCAGCGCCGTCTGGGGTGAATGAATACCACCGACGCCGATGATCGGCATGTCCCCGATCCGCTGGCGCATCTGCGCCAGGCGCATGGTCGCAAGCTCGAACAACGGTTTGCCCGACAGTCCCCCGGTCTCGTTGGCATTCTCCATGCCGGCGACGGCATCACGACTGACGGTGGTGTTGGAGACGATGAGCCCGTCGAGGTCGCTTGCCAGCACGACCGATGCAACGTCATCGAGGCCCTTTTCATCGAGATCGGGCGCGATCTTGAGCAGTACGGGCACACGTATCCTGGCCTTGGCACGCGCGGCCAGCACTTCGCCCAGCAGCCGCCGCAGCGCCTCGTCCGCCTGCAGGTTGCGCAGTCCCGGCGTATTGGGTGAGGAGATGTTGACGGTCAGGTAGTCCGCCACTTCGGCAAAGCGCTTTACCCCCGCCACATAGTCGGCGACGAAATCGGCGCTGTCCTTGTTGGCCCCGATATTGACCCCGAGCGCCGCCGGCACGCGCGTAGATTTCAAGCGGGCGAAAGCCGCCTCATGACCCTCATTGTTGAACCCCATGCGGTTGATGACGCCGTCGGCAGCCGCGATGCGGAACAATCGCGGCTTGGCATTGCCCTGCTGCGGACGCGGTGTCACCGTCCCCACCTCGACCATGCCGAACCCCATCAGCGCCAGCGGACGTGGCACTTCGGCGTTCTTGTCGAAGCCGGCGGCCATGCCGACCGGACTGTTCAGTTCGAGACCACACAGATGGGTCTTGAGTTCCGGCGGGTCCGCTGCGCTCTGCTCGGGCGCCAGCCCCAGCCTCAGCGCAGTGATGGTCGTCGCGTGGGCTATTTCAGGGTCCATGCGCAAAAGCGCATCACGGCCAAGATTTGCAACCGCCGGCACGCGCAGCAGCGGAGAAAGGGCCGAAAAGATCACCGCACCGCCTCCGGCAAGGTCGTCTTTCCGTCGGGCGCAACGCTTATGGTCTCCTGCCAGGCTATAGTCGAAACCGGCAGGTCGCCATAAAGGTGCGGGAACAGATCGCCGCCGCGCGACGGCTCCCATTTGAGCTTGTCGGCGATATCCGCGGTGCGCACGGCGAGCAACAGCAGGTCGTCCTCTCCGGCAAAATGCAAGCGCAGCGTGTCGCGCAACTGCGCCGCCGTCGAGAAGTGCATATAGCCATCTCTGGCGTCGATCGGCATGCCCCGAAAAGCTCCGCTTTCCTCGGCGGGCGCGAAGACTGCGCGCGTGGTGATCTTGTATATGAATTGAGGAGTCGACATGACGCGAACCTATGCGCAGCCGACCCGAGCGGCAAGCGGGCAAACGGCGCTTTGGCCTTTACACGCCTGATCGGATTCATTATGAATAGGACAAATTTCCGAGGCTAAGATATATTTCCTTGAACCTGATCCCCGGGAAGGGAGCTCATGCTGTCTCACCGCGCTATCTGGGATGGAATTGATGCAATCGCTCGCCGCCATGGCTTGAGCGCCTCCGGATTGGCGCGCCTTGCCGGACTCGACGCCACGGCCTTCAACCCGTCCAAACGCGTCGGCAAGGACGGGCGCGAGCGCTGGCCCTCCACCGAAAGCATTTCCAAGATCCTCGAAGCGACCGGTGAGAGTTTCGAGGACTTTCTCACCGGCACTGGCGCTTTCGTGCAGACACCGCACGAGCCTCGCACCGTGCCCCTGCTCGGCCTTGCCCAGGCAGGCGCCGGTGGCTTCTTCGACAGCGCCGGCTTTCCGGCCGGCCAGGGCTGGGATGAGATCACCCTGCCCACGCCGGGCGATCCGGGCATCTACGCACTCGAAGTGCAGGGCGATTCCATGGAGCCGCTCTATCGCGAGGGTGACCGGCTCGTCGTCTCGCCCACCGAGCAGGTGCGCCGCGGCGACCGGGTGGTGGTGCGCACGCGCGAGGGCGAGGTGATGGCCAAGATACTTCACCGCCAGACCGCCAAGCAGGTCGAACTGCACTCGCTCAATCCTGCCTATGAGCCGCGCATCCTCGACATTCGCGATATCGAATGGGTGGCGCGCATCATCTGGGCGAGCCAGTAGACGACGACGCCAGCCTCTGAACGGCAGTGATCAGGCGGCAGACGCGAGCTTTCCGGCCAGCGCATCAGCAATGAGCTGGCGCGTTTCGGCGACGCCGTAGAGCGCAACGAACGAGCCGAAGCGCGGTCCCTGGTCCTGACCCAGCAGCACCTGGTAGAGCGCCATGAACCAGTCGCGCAGCGGCTCGAAGCCATGTGACTTGCCAACCTCGAAGACGATGTTCTGCAGCATCTCGGCATCGGTCGAGCCCTCGTGCTCGCCAAGCTGGGCCGAAAGGTCTTCCATGGCCGCACGCTCCTTGTCCGTCGCAGCCCGGAAGGTCTTGGTGGGCTTGATCCGGTCGTTGAAATAGCGCACCGCGTAGCCGGCGAGCCGATCGAGCTCGGGATAAGTCTGCGGCGTTGCACCCTTCACATAACGTGAGATGAAGCCCCAGAGCACCGCCTTGTCCTCTGCATTGGCAGCCGAGACGAGGTTGAGCAGCAGCGCGAAGGTAATCGGCAGCGCAACCGCGGGCGGGTGCCCATAGTGAATATGGAATGCCGGGTTCTCGATCCGCTGCGCCAGGTCCTGCGTCTGATAGGCGGCGACAAACTGGTAATAGTCGTCAACCGCACGCGGAATGACATCGAAATGCAGGCGCTTGGCCGCGCGCGGCTTGCCGAACATATACTGCGCCAGGCTCTCCGGGCTCGCATAGGTCAGCCATTCGTCGATCGTCAGGCCATTGCCCTTCGACTTCGATATCTTCTGGCCGTTCTCATCAAGAAAGAGCTCGTAGTTGAACCCTTCCGGCGGCGTGCCGCCGAGTGCGCTCACGATCCGGCTCGCCAGCTTGACCGAGTCGATCAGGTCCTTGCCCGACATCTCGTAATCGACCCCGAGCGCGAACCAGCGCAGCGCCCAGTCAGGCTTCCACTGGCACTTGACGGCACCACCGGTGACCGTCGTCTCGTACTTCTCGCCATCGGCAGGATCGACATAGACGATGGTACCCGCCTTGATGTTGCGCTCGAGGATCGGTACCTGCAGCACATTGCCGTTGACCTTGGAGATCGGCAGGAACGGCGAATAGGTCTCGCGCCGCTCAGGCCCGAGGCTCGGCAGCATGATCTCCATGACCGCATCATAGCATTCGAGCATGCGCAACAGCGCCTCGTCGAACCGGCCGGAGGTGTAATAGTCCGTCGAGGAGGCGAACTCGTAGGAGAAGCCGAAGCCATCGAGAAACGCCCGCAGGCGCGCATTGTTGGCAGCGCCGAACGAGGGATACTCGTTGGAGAACGGGTCGGGCACGCGGCTCAGCGGCTTGCCGAGATAGCTCGCCATCATGTCCTGGTTGGGCACATTGCCCGGTACCTTGCGGAAGCCGTCCATATCGTCCGAGAAGGCAATCAGCCGGGTGGGAACCTCGTCGCGCGTCAGCAGCCGAAACGCGGTACGCACCATGGTGGTGCGGGCGACCTCGCCGAAGGTGCCGATATGCGGCAGGCCCGAGGGCCCATAACCGGTCTCGAAGAGGACTTCGCCCTTGCCGGTCATTTCCAGCCGCGCCACGAGTTTTCTGGCTTCCTCGAACGGCCATGCACGGGCGTTCTGGGCAGCGTCGAAAAACGCGGGATCGAGAGTAGGAAGCGGCGCGGGCGACACGGGGCTGCGGCCTTTCGGGTCAACGGGAAACGGAAACAGCGGTGTGTTGCATTCTGCGCCCGGCCCGTCAATGCTGTCGGCACGACTCAACCGCCAGCAAGGTCCAGCCCATGCGTCATGCCGCCCAGGATGCCCTCATCGAACTCATGATCGTGGCTGCGTCTTCCGATGCCACGATGAGCGAGCGCGAATTGCAGCGCATAGAAGGGCTGGTCGGGCGCCTGCCGGTCTTCGAGGGGTTCGAGCGCGCCCGGTTGACTGAGGTCGCCAATGCCTGCGTCGACAAGCTCAACGGCGATCAGGGTCTCGATGGCGTCGTGGAGGCGGCACTCGCCGCCATTCCCGAAAAACTCCAGGATACGGCCTACTCCCTCATCGTCGAGATCGTGGCGCTCGATCTCACCACCAGCCAGGAGGAACTGCGTTTTCTCGAACTGGTGCGCGACCGCATGCGGCTCGATCGCCTCACCACGGCAGCCATCGAGGCCGCCGCACGGGCACGCCACCGGCGTCTGCCCGCCTAATAGAAGCCGATCGGAAACCAGCGTAGATAAAGCTCGTCGAGCGAGCCGCTCTCGGTCAGGCGCACCAATGCCCAATCGATGGCGCGGCGCACCGCATCCTGCCCCGCAGGAACGGCGATCGCCATGCCCTCCCCGAAAAGCTGCGGGCGAAAATAGGCGTCTCCGGCAAAGGCGCAGCAATCGGGATTGTTGTTGAGCCAGAACGAGGCGCGCATGGCATCGCCGAAATAGGCGGTCGCCTCGCCACTCTTGACCGCCTCCAATGCGGCGATCTCATCGGCAACCGGCATGATGCCGACATCGGGCAGATAGCGCTGCAGGAACGCCTCATGGCTGGAGCCCTGGCGCACGGCGACCGGCTCGCCCGACAATTGTGCAGGCGCGAAACCTTCGGCCGCATCGCGCAGCGTCACGAACCGTCCGGGCAGCGCCAGATAGACCGCTGAAAAGTCGAAGCGCTCAGCATTCTCGGGCGTCAGCGCCAGGCCGGCGATCAATGCGTCGCCCTGGCTCTCGGCGAGCGCGTCGGCAACCTGGTCCCATGGCCATGACTGTATCGTGCAGGGCACCTCGACCACGGCGCAGATGCGGCGGGCCAGATCGATGTTGAAACCGACGAGCTCGCCAGATTGATCGCGATAGTTGAAGGGCGGAAAGTCTGGTGTGGTGAGAAACCGGATAGCGGGCACCGGGCCGAAATCACGCAGCAACTCACGCGCACTCGGATCGGCGTGGTGCGGCAATGTCTGCGCCTGCGCCGGTTGGGCCGCGAGCACCATCAACACGATAGAAACGAGGAGAGCCGGACGCATAAACCGCTGACGCTGAGAAGAACCACCTGACACGCAACGCTTATGGCCCAATTCGGTGCCAATGACGAGACGCAGGACTCCTGCGCCCCGCCAGAACTGCGACAGTCTAGATCTGATCGAGGCCGTAAAGCAGGTCGGCGATCAGGTCGTCCGCCGCCTCGAGCCCGACCGAGAGCCGCAGCAGACCGGGGGTGATCCCCATATCGAGCCGTACCTCGTCCGAGAAGCGCTGGTGGGTAGTCGTCGCCGGATGCGCAATGATCGATTTGGCATCGCCCAGATTGTTGGAGATGACGATGATCGCCAGGGCATCGGCCACCCGAAACGCAGCTTCCTGCCCGCCCTCGACCTCGAAGGCGACGAGGGTTGAGCCCGATTTCATCTGCCGCTTGGCGAGTTCGTGCTGCGGATGGTCCTTGTGGTGCGGGTAGAGAACCCGGCGCACTTTCTTATGCCCGGAGAGGGCCTCGGCAATCCTTGCGGCGCTCTCGCTTTCCTGGCGTACCCGCAGCGGCAGGGTTTCCAGCCCCTTCAGGAGCACCCAGGCGTTGAACGGGCTCATCGAAGGTCCGGTCTGGCGGATGAAGGTGTGAATATCGCCGCCGATCAAGTCCTGGCTGCCCACAATAGCGCCGCCGAGCACCCGCCCCTGCCCGTCGATATGCTTGGTGGCCGAATAGACAACGAGGTCGGCCCCAAGCTGCAGGGGCGACTGGTTGATGGGCGTCGCAAAGACATTATCGACGATAAGCTTGGCGCCATGCGCATGCGCAATATCGGCCACGGCGGCAATATCGACGAGCTCCAGCGTTGGATTCGTCGGCGTTTCGAGAAACACCACCTTGGTGTTGGGCTGCATGGCACGGGCGAAATTCTCAGGATCGCGGCCATCGACCAGGGTCGAGGCGACGCCCCAGCGCGGCAGGAAGTCCTCGACGACAAAGCGACACCCACCAAACAGGGCCCGCGCAGCAACGACATGGTCGCCGGCGCGCACCTGGCTCATCACAGCGGTGGTGACCGCCGCCATGCCCGTGGCCAACCCGCGAGCCGCCTCGGCGCCTTCGAGCAGCGCAATGCGCTTCTGGAACATCTCGACCGTAGGGTTGGAGAAGCGACTGTAGATGTGGCCGGGTGTCTTGTTCTGGAACCGCGTCTCGGCATCCAATGACGTCGGATAGACATAGCCCGAGTTGAGGAACAGCGCCTCGGAGGTCTCCCCGTGCTGGCTGCGCTCGGTGCCACCGTGGACGAGCTGCGTCTCGGGGGAGCGGCGCTTGGGATCGGCAAGGGGATTTTTCTCTCTGGACATCTATGATCCTTCACAACAAAAAACCGGCGCGCGATTGCGGCCGGTTCGAACGGTCGTTTAGCACTTGTTTTATGACGGTGGCTGCAATCTGACCGGCCAAATCACCACCCGCAGTGTTTCTAGGGCCATTTCAGCCTTGGCGTCAATTGCGCGGATTGCTAAGCGGTGACGAGTTGAACCGGGCGGATTGCGATGACCGACAAAGACTGGCCGACTGGCGTTTATCCTGCGCGCCTGATCGAGAAGCTCGCCGGCACCGGTGCGATCGCCACCGAACGCCCGTTCGATGCCGATCAGGTGCAACCCGCGAGCCTCGATTTGCGCCTGGGCGAAATCGCCTATCGCGTACGCTCGAGCTTCCTGCCCGGCCCCGACCGCTCGGTGGCTGACCGCATCCAGGCCCTGACCCTCCACGAGATACCGCTCAAAGGCGGAGCCGTTCTCGAGCGGGGCTGCGTCTATATAGTGCCGTTGCAGGAGGAACTGGCGCTCCCCTCGGACGTCAGCGCGTCAGCCAACCCCAAAAGCTCGACCGGCCGGCTCGATGTCTTTACCCGCGTCATCTGTGACCGCGCTCGCGGCTTCGACCAGCTACCGGCCGGCTATACCGGACCGCTCTATCTCGAGATCAGTCCACGTACATTCCCCGTGCTGGTGCGTACCGGCTCGCGGCTCAGCCAGATGCGGTTCCGCTCCGGCGAAACTTCGCTGACGCCCGCCGAACACAAGGCGTTGCACGAGAAGGAAACGCTGGTCTTCAATGCCAACCAGGATGTCGGAAACGGCGTCGCGCTTTCCATCGACCTGCTCGGCGAAAAGCGCAACGGCCTTGTTGGCTTTCGCTCCAAACGTCACACCGCCGTCGTCGATGTCGACAAGAAGGGCGCGCTCGACGTCCTCGATTTCTGGGAGCCGATCACCGATCGCGGTGATGGCGAACTGATCCTCGATCCCGATGAATTCTACATTCTCGTCAGTCATGAGGCGGTGCATGTGCCGCCCGACCATGCTGCCGAAATGGTGCCTTTCGATCCATTGGTCGGTGAATTTCGCGTACACTATGCCGGCTTCTTCGATCCCGGCTTCGGCCACTCGGCCGCGGGCGGTACCGGCAGCCGCGCCGTGCTCGAAGTGCGCAGCCGCGAAGTGCCGTTTCTGCTCAACCATGGCCAGACCATCGGCCGACTGATCTACGAGCGCCTCGCCGAGCGCCCGGAGCGGCTTTATGGCTCTGCACTTGGCTCGAACTACCAGGCCCAGTCCCTCAAACTCTCCAAGCACTTCAAGCCGTATCCGGGCTGACTGTGGCAGCGCTTGACGGGTCGAGCGATTTCGCGCAGAAAGTGTCGGCAAGCGGGTGTAGCTCAATGGTAGAGCAGAAGCTTCCCAAGCTTACGACGAGGGTTCGATTCCCTTCACCCGCTCCAGTTCCCCACCTGTCATCTGCTGCGCCGGTCCCTTCGGATCAGCCTTCGGGCTGCTCGGCATAGGCGAGAACCGCGCCGACCAGATTTGGCAACGTGACGAGCGCATCGGTATAGAGCGCACACGCTTGGCGCAGCGATTTGACGAGCCGGTCCTCCAGGGCCATTTCGGGCGCCGCAGGTGCCGGCGTTTGCTGCCGGGCAGCGGCGAGCATGGTGAGTTCGATCCGCTCGGCCTCCAATTCATCGGCGAGGACACTTTTGCGCAGGCGTGCGACTGTCGGCTGTTCCTGACGAGGCTTCAGCGTGTCGCGCACGGCGCGCAGTGGCCGCACGATGCCGGACCGCCACGCGGCGACGACGCCGTCCCATTGGGCAAGTGTCGATGCGTCCGGCAAGCGACCTTCGAGCGCAGAAAATGCCGCGGCAAGCAGCATGCAGACATCGCATCCGTTTTCATTCTGCGCGGCAAGGCACTCATCTGATACTCCCGGTGCGCCATAGACGGCTATCGCGAAACGCCAGAACTCGTCGCTTTCATCATCGCTCATGGTCAGGTCGTACAGAGCACGTTAAGCAGGACCTGCCGGCGCTCGGTGCGGATGACATCGAGAGCGCGATCCAGAGCGCGAGGCAAGTCCTCGGGATGCTCCACACGCTCCCCGTGACCGCCCACCACATCCATGACTTTCTCGAAATTCATGTCGACACCGAAATCGGTCAGCGGCTCGTTCGCGCTCTTGGCGGCATCGACCGCATAGCCTTCTTTATACATCCCGCGGGTGGAACGGCGAACAGCGTGCCAACCGCGATTATTGAAGACGACGAAGAGGACCGGCAACTGCTGCACGGCGGCAACGAAATGCGCAGCGAGTGGCGTGCCGAACATGTATGAGCCGTCACCGACCGTCGAGATCACCAGCCGGTCGGGCGCCGCCATCTGCGCCCCAAGGGCTGCCCCCAGGCTCCAGCCGAGCCCCCCGGCGGCGCCGGAGAAGAAAAAGGTGCCCGGTTCATCAAACGTCATGTGATCGGTACGCAGCCCCGATTCCTTGAAGACCAGTGCGTCGCCCTTGATTGCATCGAGAGCCCGGCTGATGTGCAAGGGCGTCACCGCACCGCTAGACTGCGCTGCCTGCCATGCGGCGAGCCGGGCTTCGTCCAGTCCGCGGCGGTGTTGGGCAAGTCGCGTGCGGCGATGCTCGATCCTCTCCGGATCGCTGCTGCGACCGTCACGCATCAGCTGTGCGAGTTGCGTCAGGGCGATCTCGGCATCGGAAGCGATGGCGATGTCACACTGGAAACTGCGGATGGGCAGGTTCTGGTAGAGCGGGTCCTCGCCGATATGGATGACCTTCGCCCCCGCACGCGGGCTGCCCTCGCGCGGCAACCACGGCACCATTGTGTCGAGCACGACAACAGTATCTGCCGTGCCCAGCCAGGCATTGACGTCCTGACCCATGTTCATCGGATGCGTGCTGGGCAGATCGACGGTGCGCGGATTGTAACTGACGACCGGAATGGCGTTTTCGAATGCGAACCGCGACAGCGCCTCCATCGCGGCCGGGTTGCGGCCCAGCGTCGATGTTACGATCACCGGATTATCGGCCTTGGCAAGCATCTCGGCTGCCTGCGCAAGCGCCGCCAGATTGGGACCCTGGGCCGCCATGGCGCGCTGGCGGCCGCCTCCCGGCGTATAGGAGAAGCTTTCGAGCGTCGTCGCCAGCACCTCGCGCGGCAGCGTCAGATAGGCGGGACCCTGCGGGGCCGAGCAGGCAATGCTCAGCGCGCGATCGACCACGGTTTCGAGCTGCTCGCCGTTACGCAGCTCATAGTCCCATTTGACCGCCTCGCGCACCATCCCGGCCTGGTCGTACATCTCCTGCGTCCAGTGGACGAAGCCGGAGCGCGCGCCCGGCATGCCATCTTCCATGATCGGCGTGCGCCCGGCATTGAAGAGCATGGGCGCCCGCACGCGCTGCGCGTTGAGCAAACCGCAAAGCGCATTGGCGGTGCCGACATTGACATGCACCATCACCGCCTGCGGCTTGCCGGTGACGAGCGCATGTCCCAATGCCATCGAGACGGCGACGTTCTCGTGCGGAGCGGTGACGGGCTTGGGAAACTTCACCCCTTCCGCCTCGCCCTTGGCAAAGGCCTCGATCAGCGGAGCGAAATCGGTCCCTGCATTTGCAAAGAAGTAGTCGATGCCACGATCGGCGAGGAGGTGCAGATACGCCTCCGCGACGGTCACATTGGTCAAGGTCTTCTGCGTCACGTTCGCTCCCCCGGATGTCAGTGCCGATCGAAAGGCACGTAGATATGCTTGGTATGCTGGAACTCGCCCAGCGCATCGGCACCGTGCAGGCGCCCGACACCGCTCTCGCGGTGGCCTTCCATCTCGGCCTCGGCAATGAGCTTTCCATGAACATTGAGCCAGACTGTTCCGGCCCGCAGGCGCCTTGCCATGCGCATGGCGCGATCGAGATCGCGGGTGAAGACGCTGGCGGCCAGCCCATAGGCAGTGGCGTGCGCCTTGGCGAGCGCCTCATCGGCATCGTCGAAGGGTTCGAGCGTGATAATGGGCCCGAAGAGTTCTTCCTGCACCATTGGCGAGGCGGTGTTCTCCAGCAGCACGAGGCTGGGGGTCAGGAAAGCGCCACCGGGGTAGCGCTCTTCGAGCGTCGCGCCACGCAGCAGGATCTCTCCCTCGCCCGATGCACGATCGAGCCAGCCGGTAAGGCGGTCGCGATTTTGCAGATCGATAAGCGCGCCCACCTGGTTGTCGGTCTCGTAGCCCGGGCCGACGCGCAGCGCGCCGAACCTGGCGCAAAGCCTTTCCGCCAGCGCCTCGGCAACGCTGCGCGCGACGAGGAACCGGCTGGCAGCGACACATTGTTGCCCGCAATTGGTGAGGGACGCCCGCGTCAGTTCGGCGGCAGCGAGGTCGAGGTCAGCGTCCTCGAAAACGATCGACGGTGTCTTGCCGCCCAACTCCAGCGACACGCGCTTGAGCGATGGCGCGGCGGCGGCCATGATGCGCTTGCCCACGGACGAGGAACCGGTGAAGCTGACGACATCGATATCCGGATGGGCGACCAGCCGCTCGCTGACAGCAACGCCGCCATCATTGACGCAGTTGATGACGCCCCTGGGCAATTGCGGCACCTCGAACAGGTGCTTGAGCACTGCAGCATTGATCAGCGGCGTTTGCGGTGCCGGCTTCACCACGGCGGTACAGCCGGCGGCCAGCGCTGCCGCGAGCGAACGGATCAGGAGCGTGACCGGCGCGTTCCACGGCACTATGACCGCAGCGACGCCGACCGGCTCGCGGCTGACCATGGAATAGTGCCCCGGTTCGGGCTCCATCATCCGGCCGGTCGCCATGCGGGCAAGGCCGGCATAATATCTGGTTTCGGAGATCGCCGCAGCGACTTCGGCCTTGGCCTGGGTAAAGCTCTTACCGTTCTCATAGGCGTTGAGTGTCGCGAGCCTCTCCTGGGCGCCGGCCATGCCTGCCGCAAAGGCCAGCAGCACGTCGGCGCGCAGCCGCGGTGCGCCCGCCCAGTCGGTGCGCTCGAAAGCGGTGCGAGCCGACGCGACGGCTTCATCGATAAGAGCAACGCTGCCGGGCGCGTACTCGCCAAGGACCGTGCCGGTCGCCGGATCGAGCGACGTCAGCCTGTCGCCAGCATGCTGGCGCCAAGTGCCGTCGACGAAATTTTCCGCAACGAGGCCATCCGGCCGTTCGAGCAAAGCCATGTGACGAATTCCAGTGCGAATGGGAAAACAGCGGTGAAGAGGCGGGCGCGCGAGCGCCCGCCTCTTATTCAGCCTGCCGGCTGCAGGTCTTCGCTAACGAGGCGCATTTCCGGCCAGAAGCGCTGCATGCTCAGCACCACGCCGGTGATCACAAGGCCGATCATCGGCAGCACGATGCCCGGAGCAATGAACATCAACCCCGCCGCGCCCAGCGCTATCCGGCCGAGCCATGTCAGGGGAGCCAGCGCGAAGCCGCGCAGGGCCGCCGAGAGCACGATCGCGCCGACCAGCGCCGTGCCGGTCGCCAGCGCGATCTCTGGCATAGTGCCGTCGAGCAGCAGCGCCGGTTCGAGCACGAAGGCGAAGGGCACGAGGAAGGCGCCAAGGCCGAGGCGGAGCGCTTCCCAACCGGTCTCCCACACATTGCTGCGCGCTATGCCGCAGGTGACGAACACGGCGATACAGAGCGGTGGCGTGAAGAACGATGCCAGGCCCCAATAGACGACGAAGAAGTGCGCACCCAGCGTGCTCACGCCCTGCGCCGTCAGAGCCGGTGCAAGCAATGTTGCCAGCGTAATATAGGCCGGGATCGCGTCGAGACCCATGCCGAGAATGAGCGCGGCAAGCCCGACCATCAGCAGCAACACGACGAGGTTGCCACCCGAGAGGTCGATGATGAACTCGGACACCTTGATGCCGACGCCGCTCAGTTCCATCGCGCCCACCATGATACCGACTGCGGCGGTGATGATGGCAATGCCCTTCCAGCTATGCACCGCCTCGACGAGACCGTCGGCGATGCGCCTGGGTGTCAGCCATTGCGAGCGGTCCTTGCTGAGAAAGCTCACGGCGATGATCACGGGCAGCGAAATGCTGGCAGCCATCTGCGCAGGCATGTGCAGGGTGAAGAGGCACACGCACAGCACCACCAGCGGGATGACATAGAACCAGCCGGCGACCAGGGTTTCCTTCAGCTTGGGCAAGCTCGAGGCGTCCAGCGGCACGATGTTCTGCCGACGTGCCTGGAAGTGAACAGAAGCGAAGACGATGAGAATGTAGAGGATCGCCGGGATGGCTGCGATCTTGACGATATCGGCATAGCTGTTGCCGGTCCATTCGGCCATGACGAAAGCAATGGCGCCCATGACCGGTGGCAGGATCTGACCGCTGGTCGAAGCCACCGCCTCGACGGCTGCGGCGAACTTTGCCTTGTAACCGACCCGCATCATCAGCGGGATGGTCAGGATACCGGTCGAGGCCGCATTGGCCGAGGGCGAGCCCGAAACCGAACCGAACAGGGCACTGGCAACGACGGCGGCCTTGGCCGGGCCGCCGACCTGGCGTCCGGAAATCAACAGGGCGATATCGAGGAACCACTTGCCGGCACCCGAGGACGAAATCAACACGCCAAAGATCATGAAGACGATGATGATCTCGGCTGCCACTTTCAGCGGAAGCCCGAAAATGCCGTGATTGCCGACATAGGAGGAGAACAGCAGCCGGTCGAGTGAGTAACCGCGGCCATAAAGGACGCCGGGCATGTAGTTCTGGAAGAGAACCACGCATACCAGCGCCAGAATGATGATCGGCAGGATTATTCCCGTCTTGCGACGCAAGGCTTCGAGCAGGGGAATGACGAGGCAGAGCGCCATGACGACACCGACGGTGTCGAGGCTGCCGAACATCGAGTAGTTCAGGATGCTGTTATAATCGAAGATGACGCGCCCGAGCGAAACGAGCGCACCCACGGCCAGAATGACCGAGATGGCTATGGCGAGCGGGCCCTGCTTGCGGCCCCCGACATTGATGAGCAGGACTGCCACGATTGCACAGGACAGCGAGATGGCAGCCTGGACCTGCGAGGTCAGGAAGAACCCGAAGCGGGCGAAAAGCTGAACGCTCGCAGCCAGGTGGTAGAGAGCGATCAGCAGGCAAACGAGATAGCCGAATTTTTGCAGGAGGGTGGTCCGGCGCACCCCGGCATCGTCTGTGGAGGCGCCTTCCGGCACCTCCTGGATTTCAGAAAGAGCGCGCCCGGACATCTTAGAAGCTCGCTTCGAGCGCGGCCTGCGCCTCGGCGCTCCACAGGCCCTTCTCGATCAGATACTTGGCGGTACCGGGGTGGAACGGCACGGGCGGACGATCGAGGGTGTTATCGGCATTCCACTCGGCACCGGTTGGATGGTATCCGGCGAACTCCTGCACGTGGTCGAGCAGCGACTGGGTGACGCGGTAGACGATGTCTTCAGGCAGGTCGCAATTGGCAGCCAGAATGGTGCGCATGCCAAAGACCTGGGCCGGCTGCGCCTGGTTGGGATAGGTTTCGGCCGGCAGGGTATAGACCGACACGCCACGCGGAAGCTTGGGCTCGATAGCGGCGACGTCTTCAGGGGTCAGGTAGAGGAAGTCGATGGTGCCGGCGTCCATGAGCTGGGCGACATTGGGGGCACCTGCGCTGGCTGGAAGCGTGACGGCATCGATCGTGCCGCCCTCGAAACCGTTGATCGCTTCGATGCTCTCGGCCATCGAAACGTCCTGCCAGTCGCCCTGGCTGAGACCGCCCACTTCGGCAACTGCGGCGCTCAGCATGGCGATATCAGGGTTGGCCGGCATGGTGGTGATCCAAGTCTTGCCGGCGAGATCGGCGATGGTCTGGATGCCCGCACCCTTGCGGACCAGAACCTGGCGCAACGTCGGCTGGCCCTGGGCCACGAGGCAGAGATTCACGCTCTGCGGGAACGGCGGATTGCCAAGACGACCATCGGCGGCCGCGGCAGCATTGATGATGGCGAAATCGACCTGGTCGTTCATCATGGCAAAGACATTGGCATGCGAGCCGCCGACCGATTCCACGCTGACATTCATGTCGCCATATTCGGTGATGAGCTGCGACAGGCCCACGCCGAGCGTATAGAAAACGCTGCCCGAGCCGGAGGTGCCAAGACGCACCGAATCCTGCGCCATGACAGGAACTGCCATGGCCGCGCAGGCCGCTGTCACGGCGAATAATTTCAAGAGTTTGTTCGACATTTGAAGAGTCCTCCCGGGATGTCTGACTAGTCGAGTTGGTGTTTGAACTTTTCCGCGACGGTCTTGCGCAACTCGTCTGAGGCGCGCGCAACCAGCGGGAAACTGTTGAGCCGTTCGAACGGCCGGCAGGCATCGATCAGCCCGCGTGAATTGGTGCCGCTCGTTTCGGTCAGGATGGGATCGAGCGGGCCCGACCAGGCCCGGCGGATGAATTCGATGTCTTCGGCCGGATCGCATCGGGTGCTGATGGCCCAGAGCACGTCGAAGGTGTTGGTGGGATCGACGTCGTCATCCACCACCACGACGAAGCGGCCCATATAGGAGGCCGACTGGCAGCTAGCGGCCAGGTGCAGCGCTTGCCTGGCGTGTCCCGGATAGCGCTGCTTGAGCGAAATCACGTTGAACATGCGCGCCCCGCCTGCCTCGTGGCACCAGACGCCCTTGACGCCCGACAGGCCGGCGCGTTCGATCTCGTCCCAGATCATGCCGGACTTGGTCACGCATTTGGAAAAGCTGAAATCCGAAGGCGGCTGCATGGGCGAAGCCATGGTCATGATCGGATTGTTGCGGTGGTAGATGCGCTCGATACGCACCACCGGCTGCGGGCTCGCATGGCTGGCATAGTAGCCGGTGAACTCGCCGAACGGCCCCTCGATCCTGCTCTCGCCGGGCATCATTACGCCTTCGATGACGATCTCGGCATGGGCGGGCATGGGCAGGCCATGGACCTCGCTCTTGACCACGTCGAAGGGCACGCCGCGGTGACCACCGGCATAGTCGTATTCGGAAAGGCCGTAGGCGAGCTCGTTTCCCGACGCCAAGAACAGCAATGGATCGTGGCCGACGCAGATCAGCACCGGGCATGGCTCGCCGGCCTTGAAGTGCTTCTCGCGAATCTGGCGACCCTGCTTGCCGGGCGAGATCCACAGGCCCAGCGACTTGGAATCATGCACCATCGAGCGATAGGTGCCGATATTGATCCAGTCATCTTCGGGATCGCGCATGATCACCAGATCGTCGGTGCCGATATAGCGGCCACCGTCGAGCTCATGCAGCCTGGGAACCGGGAATTTGAGGATGTCGATATCCTCGCCACGCAGCACGTTCTCGTAGATCGGCGCGTCCTTGGGTTCGACATAGACCGGCGGCAGCGGCTCGTGCGTCTTCATGCGGTCGCGGTAGCACTGCACGATATCGAGCGGGTTCTTCGAGAGCGGGAAACCGAGGGTCACCGCAAGGCGCTGACTGGAATTGGTCAGGCCCGAAACGCACCGAAAGCCGGGATAGCCGGGGATGTCGTCAAAAAGGATCGCCGGCGGGTTGTCCTTGCCGGAATGATAGATGATCTCGGCCAGAGCCCCCATTTCGAGGTCCCAATGGGCGCCGGAAACCTTCTTGAGCTCGCCGATGGCCTCGACACGCTCGAGAAATTCTCGCAGGTCCTTATAGGGTCGACGCTCGCTGATCGCGGACGTGGTTGTAGCTTGAGTATCCATTGGAGAGCGGTCCTCAGTTTGCGCTGGTGCTGGCCAGGCGTTCGCGATCGAAGCCGGCGACCTTCTTGTAGTTGTTGGAAAGCTCGGCGAGCTCGTCGGGTGAAATCACCGCCTCGATGCTCTCGAACGGCCGGTCTCCGGTCCGGTCGAACACTTCCTTGAGGATGATGTCGGGAGGGGTGGAACGATTGGTCAGCACGACCCGAGTGGTAGCGGGCAGGCGCTCGGCTTCATAGGCTTTTAGGGCATCGCGCGCATCTGCCGCACCCAGGATCGCCCGGCCCAGAACATCGCCGTCGATGATCGCCTGGCACGCGCCATTCGAGCCGCGCGGATACATTGGATGGGCGGCATCGCCGATAAGGGTGACGCGTCCGCTCGTCCAGAACGGCAGGGGATCCTGGTCGACCATGGGATATTCGAGCACCTTCTGCGAGCTGCGCAGGAGAGCGGGAACATCGAGCCAGTCGAACTGCATGTCCTCGAAGGCGCCGATGAAATCGTCGATCGAGCCTTCCTTGTTCCAGTCGCGCTTGGCCTTGTATTTGGGCGTCTCGATCTCGACGACCCAATTGATCAGTTGATTGCCTTTGCCATCGACATTGTTGCGGATGGGATAGAGCACAAGCTTGCCGGTCTTGAACCATCCGAGCCGGACCATGTTGGCACCGTCGAGGAAGGGCTTATGCACCACGGCGCCACGCCACATGTTGACGCCCGAATAGACCGGATCGCCTTCGCCCGGATGCAGTTGCTTGCGGATAACCGAATGAATGCCGTCGCCAGCGATGAGGATGTCGCAGCGCACGCTGGCAAGCGGCGCATCGCTGGCCGTGTCGCGAAAGTGCACGGTAACGCCGTCCTCGTCCTGTTCGAAACCGACGCAGCGATGGCTCGTATGCACGTGCTCGGCACCGGCAAGCGCGATGAAGCGCTCGAGCATTGGCTGGTGCAGGTCGCCGCGATGCACGGAATATTGCGGCAGGTCGTAGCCGGCCCGCAGACCCGCGGGCTCGGAATAGATGTGCTGGCCGAAGCGATTGAAGAAGGTCGACTCGTAGGTCTCGACCGAACGACGCGCGATCTCGTCGAAAACACCGATGCTCTGCATCACCTTGCCGGCATGCGGCAGCAGGTTGATGCCGAGGCCGATCGGCTCGAGCCGGGGTGCGGAATCATAGACTTCGGGGATAACCCCGCCCACCGCGAGTTTGCAGGCGAGGGTCATTCCACCAATGCCGCCGCCAATGATAATTACCTTCATTCATTCACTCCGAAGCGATGTCGTATGATAATCAGACATCTGTCTATATCGGCGCGCTTTGCGCCAGATCCCTGCTTTCATGCCTGGTTAGATGAGGGTTGAGACGGGCCGCTCGGCGGCATCGAGCCCAGACCACCGCTTGGCCTTGCCGGTATCGAGGCCGAAGAGGTCGAGGGCACGGCTGACCGTATGGTCCACCATTTCCTCGATCGACTTGGGATGGGTGTAGAACGCGGGAACCGGGGGCATGACGATGCCGCCCATCTCCGAAACCGCGAGCATGTTCTTGATATGGGTGTTGGTGAGCGGCGTCTCGCGCGTCAGCAGGACCAGTCGGCGGCGTTCCTTCAGCACCACCTCGGCCGAGCGGGTCAGAAGCGAGGAGGTCACGCCGGTCGCAATCTCGGCAAGGCTGCGCATCGAACAGGGCGCAACGATCATGCCCAGCGTCTGGAATGAACCACTGGCGCAGGCGGCCCCGATATTGCCGGGAGCATGGACGACGTCGGCAAGCTTGCGTACCGAGGCGGCGGAGACACCCAGTTCCTGCTCGATGGTCAGCACGCCGCTCTTGGAGATGACGAGATGTGTCTCGACGCCCAGTTCGCGCAACAATTCCAGGCAACGCACACCATAGATGGCGCCCGATGCTCCGCTAATGCCGACGACAAGCCGTGAAACCATGAAAACTCCTCATCACGGCGTTCTGCCGTGCGACCTGATGGCCCTTCGCGCCTCTTATCGAGCACTTGCCCACAGGTTAGGACGACGTCTGACGAATTGCAACCGGGTGGGGAATGGAAAATAGCCACATGGGTGAGGGAAAGGTAAATACGTGCCATTCAAAGGAAATTTGCGCCTTTTCCCTCACGGTCATCAGGCTTTGCCCTGCGACAGATTGACAATCTCACGAGCGCAAACCAGTAGTTAGAACGACATCTGACCAATCACAGGCCGCCTTGATGAGCGAGACGACGGAAGTGAACACCGTCCCAGGGGACCACCGGACCGACTGCGCCCAGCGCCTCCGCGATCTCTATTCGCGACCCGGCTTCAAGATCCGACGCGCTCACCAGATCGCGGTGGCTCTTTTTGCCGAGTTCAATGCCGAGTTCGGCATTACCACGACTCAATACGGAATTCTCTACACGCTCGCCCATGT
>Ga0180216_1000196_pt1 | contig 70546 bp, 49 predicted proteins | sample eDN3rd37CBELigMG_FD_128879 | JGI IMG/M metagenome (GOLD analysis project Ga0180216, IMG submission 128879) | Enriched Miracle-Growth compost microbial communities from Emeryville, California, USA - eDNA 3rd pass 37_C BE-Lig MG (version 2)... ... | reverse complement strand
TGGTCACCGAGTTCTGGCGCGAGGTGGGGATCAAGCTGTTCATCAAGCCGCAGGACCGCACCATCCTGCGCAACCGCGCCTATGAGGGGCGCGCCGTCATGGTGGCCTCCGCCGGCCTCGACAACGCCATCCCCACCGCCCAGATGGCGCCGACAGAGCTGGCGCCGGTGCAGCAGGACAACATGTCCTGGCCGAAATGGGGCCAGTACGTCGAGACGAAGGGCAAGAGCGGCGAGGCCTGCGACGAGCCGCAGGCGAAACGGCTGCTCGTCGCCATGGACGCGTGGCTGAACGCCACCGACGATGCGGTGAAAGCGCGCGCCTGGCATGAGATGCTGGGCCTGCACGCCGACAACGTATGGTCGATCGGCACCGTGGCCGGCGCCCTGCAACCGGTGGCCCTGCGCAACGGATTGATCAACTTCCCCAAAACCGCGCTTTACAGCTGGGCGCCCACGTCGCTGCTCGGCATTTACCGCATGGACGAGCTGTTCTGGGACCGCCCGGAGCGTCGCGGGAGCAACCCGGCATGATCAGTTTCGTTCTGCGCCGCCTTGTCACCATGGCCGTGACCCTGCTGCTGATCAGCGCCCTGGTGTTCCTCATCATCAAGCTGCCGCCTGGCGACTTCCTGACCAACCAGATCGCCGAACTGCGCGCCCAGGGCGGCGAAGCCGCCGCCGCCAAGGCCGCGTTCCTCATCAAACAGTATGGTCTGGACCGGCCGGTGTGGGAGCAGTATCTCGCCTGGCTTGGCGTCTGGCCTGGTCCCAGCGGTTTTTCGGGCCTGCTTCAGGGCAACTGGGGCTGGTCGTTCGAGTATGACCGCCCGGTGAACGAAGTGGTGGGCGACGCCCTGTGGCTGACCCTGGCGATCAATATCGCCGTGGTGATCTTCGTCCACATCGTCTCGATCCCGATCGCCATCTATTCGGCGGCGCGGCAGTACTCGTGGGGCGATTATCTGGCGACGCTGCTCGGCTATCTCGGCCTCGCCATCCCCAACTTCCTGCTGGCGCTGGTGCTGCTGTATTACATGAACCGCTGGTTCGGCATTTCCATCGGCGGCCTGTACGACCCCAGATACGCCACCGCGCCGTGGAACTGGGACAAGTTCAAATCGCTGCTGCAACACATGATCGTGCCGACCCTGGTCATCGGCCTCTCGGGCACGGCGGCGATGATCCGGCGCATGCGGGCCAATTTGCTCGATGAACTGGGCAAGCAGTATTACGTCACCGCCAAGGCCAAGGGCCTGCCGCCGACCCGGGCCCTGCTGAAATACCCGTTCCGCATGGCGCTGAACCCATTCGTCGCCGACATTGGCCATATCCTGCCCGGCCTCGTCTCCGGCTCCATCCTGGTGTCGCTGGTGATGAGCCTGCCGACGGTCGGCCCCATCCTGCTGGCGGCGTTGCGCAGCCAGGACCAGTTCCTGGCCGCCTTCATCCTGATGTTCGTGGCGGTGCTGACCGTCGTTGGCATGCTGGTTTCCGATCTGCTGCTGGCGTGGCTGGATCCGCGCATCCGCATGGGCGCGAGGTGAGCCGCATGAGCACGACCCCGACCATGGCCTTTCCGCCCACCGGACGCGACGCGCCCAAAACCCCGCACTTCGTCGATGACGCGCCGTTCGACCCCGGCGCCAGCGAGCCCACCGTCAATGAGGATGAGCGCTACCTGCGCGCCTCGGCCCTGACGCTGATCTGGTGGAAGTTTCGCCGCCACCGGCTGGCGGTGATCTCCGCTTTGGTGCTGGTCGCGCTTTACGCCAGCCTGCCGTTCGTGGAGCTGATCGCCCCTTACGGCCTGACCAAGCGGCACGGTGATTTTCTCTACGCGCCGCCGCAAACCATCCACATTTTCCACGAGGGAAGCCTGCGCCGCCCCTTCGTCTACCCTTACAGCTTCACCTTCAACGAAGAGACGTTCACCCGCGATTACAAGGTGGACATGAGCCGGCCGCAGCCGATCCGGTTCTTCTGTTCGGGCGAATCCTACCGGTTCTGGGGACTGTTCGACGCCAGCTTCCATCTGGTCTGTCCGCCGAAGGACGGCGAGATGTTCCTGCTGGGCACGGACCGGCTGGGGCGCGACATGTTCTCGCGCATCATCTATGGCGCGCGCATCTCGCTGACGGTGGGTCTGGTGGGCATCGCCGTGTCGTTCGCGCTCGGGCTGTTTTTTGGCGGCCTCGCCGGCTATCTCGGCGGCTGGGTCGACAATGTCATCCAGCGGCTGATCGAGATCTTGCGGTCACTGCCGGAGCTGCCGCTGTGGCTGGCGCTTTCGGCGGCGCTGCCGGCGAACTGGAGCCCGCTGCTGGTGTTCTTCGGCATCACCATCATTCTGGGCCTGCTCGACTGGCCGGGCCTTGCCCGCGCCGTTCGCTCCAAGCTGCTGGCGCTACGCGAGGAGGATTACGTCAAGGCGGCTGAACTGATGGGCGCCTCGCGCTCGCGGATCATCGGGCGCCACCTCATTCCCAATTTCATGAGCCACCTCATCGCCTCGGCCACCCTGTCGATCCCGTCGATGATCCTCGGTGAAACGGCCCTGTCGTTCCTCGGTCTTGGCCTGCGTCCGCCGATCACCAGCTGGGGCGTGCTGCTCAACGAGGCGCAGAACCTCGCGGCCGTGAACCTCTACCCCTGGCTGCTGGCGCCCATCATCCCGGTGGTGATCGTGGTGCTGGCCTTCAACTTCATGGGCGACGGCCTGCGCGACGCCGCTGACCCCTATCACTGACAGGCGCCGCCAGGGCTGGAGAACGGCCTGCGCCGTGGAGCCCGGCCGACGTCACGGCGCAGGCAGGCTTTCTTGCGCGCACAGGCCCTGGCCCGTCAGCGCTGTCCCCCATGGTCCCGGACGGGTTCCCGGACAGGTCGCCGCCCAGCCGGCGCGCAAACGCGAAAATGCCCGCGGCAGGCGCGGGCACGGTGCGTTGCGAATGAGGATGTCAGGCGCGCCGGACAGCCTTATTTCGGCGGCTTGGCCGGCCCCGAGGCTTTCGCCCTGGCTTTCTGCTCGGCCAGGGTGACGAAGGTCGGGGCCTTTTCCAGTTCGTCGCGGGACAGGGCGACGCGAACCTTGTCGACCTTGCCGTCATCGCCGCGCATGACTTCAAGCTTGCCGAACGGCACCGCGACCTTTTTCTCACCGACGCCCAGGAATCCGCCCACGCCGATCACGGCGCCTTCCGTCGCCCCGTTCTGCCCCAGCATCAGATCCGTGATGGCGCCGACCGCCTTGTCATCGGCTCCGACAACGGTGGCGCCGATCAGCTTGCTGGCCATCCATTGGGAGCCATCCTGACTGCTGAAGAACGCCGTCGCGGGGGCGCTGGCAGGCTCCGCCACCGCGCCAACCGCCGTTGGAGCGCGGGTCGCATCCTTGCCCGTCACCGTCACCGCGCCTGAAGCAGCCGGAGCCTCGCCATTGGCCTGCGCCAGCGCCGGGGCGGCCGTTCCCGCAGCCAGCGTCGCCGCCAGCGCAACCGTGCGGGAAATGGCCCCAAACCTGATCTTCATCAGTCACCTCTCAAAAAAACACCACGCCGCGACGGCCCATCCGGCGCCACATCGGCCCGGAGCGCGAACGGCGCCAAACCAAAAAAATCTCCGCGCGCCCCGGCTTCGCCCATGCGGCCTCACCTGGAGCCGTTTGGCCAGAACCAGTCTGGCCACCAGCTTTTGGCCAGATCTGTTCTGACCAGGTCATGGCGGCATATGGGAATTCCGTCCACACGCCTCAACCGGCCGCCGGCCGATGCTCCCCGCAGCGAGCGGTCCCTTCATGGCCTTCATGAGCACACGCCCGCCGCGTCGGCCAGGCGCCCTGTGCGCCTTTGTTGCGTGCGATACGCCGACATTGGAGCTTTTTAAGGACTGCCCCGCGCTTTCCGTATGACGCCTGCCCCTACCCAGGGACAGCGCCTCCAGCGGCCATCATTATTCGATGCGCACCTGCACGCTGTCGCTGCTTCCGCGTGAATCCATCACCGAAACCCGGGCAAACCCCGCGCCATCTGGCTTCCAGAAGCTCTGGCGTCGCATCTGCGCCTCGCCCACCGGCGCGCCATTGACGAACCAGCGCAGCGGCGGCGCTCCGCCGTTGGCGCGCAAGGCCAGATCAGGCATGGCCTCGCCTGTCCCGGCTCCCAGATCGATGCGGGAGCCATCCGGGGGAAACGAGATGCGCAGGGGTGGAACCAGCGTCGCCGCGACGGTCTTCGGCACCTCCTTGCGCAGATGCCGCAACGGCGGCGGCAACGTCGCCGTTGTTGCCCGCAATACCCCTGGCGGCTGCGGCAAGGGCTGCGGCTCGCCGCCAATGCGGGCGAAGACGTCGAACAGCACCGGCGCCGCCGCCACGCGCCCCACCAGCCCTGGAACCGACGCGCCGTCGGCCCGCCCCAACCAGACGCCCACCGTGTAACGACGGTCGTAGCCCACCGCCCAGGCGTCGCGGTATCCCCAGGACGTGCCGGTCTTGAAAGCGATCCGACCCGTCACGGCGTTGGCCGGCGGCGGCGCCTCGCGCAGGGCGTCGGCCACATACCAGGCCGCCACCGGATCGGTGAGCCGCCGGCTCTGCCCCACCGGATCGTTCAGCCGCCAGCGCAGCGGAACCACATCGCCGCCCCGCGCCAGCCCTGTATAAAGCATGGTGAGATCGACCAGCGACACGCCAAGGCCGCCAAGCCCGACAGCCAGCCCCGGCGACGCGTCATCCGGCATGACCAGCCGCGCCCCGGCGCCGCGCAACCGCGCCAGCAATTGCGGCGCGCCAAGCTCGGCCAGCAACTCCACCGCCGGCAGGTTCAGGGACATCTGCAACGCCTTGCGGGCGCTGACCGTGCCAAGAAACCCCATCTCGAAATTTTCCGGCGCCCAGGCGCCGTAACGCGAGGGCCGGTCGTCCAGCACGGTTTCCGGGTGGGCCAGCCCCTGTTCGAAGGCGAGGCCATAGATGAACGGCTTCAGCGCCGAGCCCGGCGAGCGGATGGCGCGACTGGCGTCGACCGCCCCGGCCCGCTCCGCGTCGAAATAATCAGACGATCCCACATGCGCCCGCACCTCGCCCGTGGCGTTGTCGACAACGACAATGGCGGCGGAAATGCGCCGCCCCAGCGCCGCCGCCCGCTCCTGCGCCAGGGCCTGGAGAGCGGCCTGCAAACGCGCGTCAATAGCGAGCGTGACATTGGTTCCCGCCTTCGGCGCTGGCTCCGCGCCCTGACCAGGAGCGCCCGGAACCAGGGCCACCGCCGCTTCTGGCTCCAGCGCCGCCATGTCGACGGGCGCGGCGGCGCCTGAACCGCCATTCTGCGCGGCGACAACCTGTTCGGCGACAACCTGTTCGGCGAGGTGCGGCGCCAGCATCGGCAACGCCCGTCGCGCCGTCGGCATGGCGGCGGCGTTGGCGCGCTCGGCTTCGGCGGCGGTCAGGGCGCCTGCTTCCAGGCCGCGCTGCGCCACCCGGGCCCGCGCCGCCATGGCCGCCGCCGGATGGCGATCCGGCCGCCGCGCCTCGGGGGACTGGGGCAGCGCCACCAGCAAAGCCGCTTCAGCGGTGGAGAGCCGCGCCGGCTCCTTGCCGAAGTAGATCAGCGAGGCGGCGCGCACCCCTTCGATATTGCCGCCGTAGGGCGCCAGGGTCAGATAGGCGGCGAGCACCCCCTCCTTGCCCAGGCGCCGCTCCAGCTGCACCGCCCGCACCATCTGCCGCAGCTTGGCGGAAAAACTGCGCGCCTCGCGCGGCTCCAGCAGCCGCGCCGCCTGCATGCTGAGCGTCGAGGCGCCGGACACCACGCGGCCGTTGCGCGCCAGCTGCCAGGCGGCCCGCGCCACGCCAATCATATCCACGCCGCCATGGGCGTCAAAGCGCCGGTCCTCATAGACCTTGAGCAGATTGATGAAATGCGGATCGACCTCGGCCAGCTTCACAGTCAGCCGCCAGCGCCCCTCCGGCGTGGCGAAGGCGCGCAGCAGCCGCCCTTCCCGGTCCAGCGCCAGCGGCGATGTCCGCTGCAACACGCTGAGGTCGATCGGCCCCAGCGCCGCCGCGTAAGACCGCAGCGCCAGATAGGCGCCGCAGGCGCCGGCCGCCGTCACCAGCAACGCGACAAGCCCCAGCCGCCGCAGCCTGCGGCCGCGACGCCCGCCAGGGGCGCCATCCCCCGCTGTTCCGGTCCCGCTCACGGCTTGCGCGCCGCCTCCACCGTCATGACGCCCGAGGCCGAACGGCCAAAGCGGTCCGGCCGGTACATGTCTTCCGCCGTCGCCGGCGGATGCACGAAGCGCCCTGGCGACACCACGCGGATGATATAGCCCACGTTGATGAACGCCGGCTGGCCCTTGCGCCGCTCATAGGCCACGACGAAGCGGTCATCGCGGAACTCGGTCGCCGACGGCGTCGTCTGGTCCTTGTCCACCCAGGCGAAGGCCGACAGGGACGCGCCCTCCACCAGCTTCGGGTTCTCGATCTCGACGCCGGCGGGCAAATGGTCCACCACCAGCAGGCGGGCGTTTTCCGCCGCCGCCTCGGTGATGCGCAGCACCACCGCCAGCCGGTCGTTCTGGCGCAACGTCGCCGGGTCGACCTTCGTTCCATCGAGACGATAATAGGCGCGCTCCACCTTGTAGCCGCGCGACAGCTCCGGCTCCGGCGCCAGCGGATTGCCCGAGGTCGTCACCGTCAGCTGCGCCGGTTCGTCCCCCGCATTGCTGATGCGAACCGGCTGGGCCAGCGCCGCGGCGTCCAGGTTGCGGAACAGGGCGCCCGACGTGGTTTCGCCATTGAAGCTGATGCGGAGCTTCTTCGCGTCCTTCTCCAGCGCCAGGGCCGCCAGCAACAGCCAGACGTTCTCCTGGGTGCTGGTGTAGGTCACCATCGCCCGCGCCTGCTCCACCACGCTCGCCGCCTGCTGCACCAGATCGGCGCCGACGCCCGCCTCGGCGGCCAGCGCCAGGATCGCCGCGCCGTCGCGCAGCCGCGAGCCATAATCAGCGCGCCACACGCCGCTGGTCTCGCGTTTCAGGCTGGCGACGGCGGCGCCAAAAGCGCTGTTGGCGCGCGGCCGGTCGCCCAGCAGCGCCAGCGCCGCGCCCACCTGGGCCCGGCCCAGCGGCGTGGCGATGTCCCTGATCTTCGTGTCCGCCAGATAACGCAGGTCGCCCATCACCGGCCGGCCGTTACGGGCCAGCACATAGATGGCGTAGGCGAGGCCATCGCTGCTGCTGGCGTTGAAATCACCCGCGTTGGCCACCGTGTTGCGCAGCCGCTCCAGCGCCAGATCGAACGGTTGTTGCGGCACGGAAAAGCCGCGTTCGCGCGCCCGGGTGAGGAAGTCGCTGACATAGGCGTCGAGCCAGACGTCATCGCCCCCCACCGACCACAGGCCGAATGAGCCATTGCTGTCCTGCCGCGACAGCACGCGGGCGATGGCGTCGTTGACGCGGCGGTCGGCGTCATTGTCCGCCGGCATGGCGTGCGCCGCCGCCAGCTGGTTGCTGTACAGCAGCGGCAACGCCTTGCTCACCGTCTGCTCGGTGCAGCCGTAGGGGTAAAGATCGAGCGCCCGCAGCAGCGCCGGGGCATTGAGCGCCGTCGATTGCGTCGCCGCCACCGAGGCCACGCCGGTTCCAGGAACCAGATCGGCCAGCAATTCGCCGGTCAGCTCCACGGAGGCGCCAGGCGGCAGCGGCCGCACCGTGCGCCGCGCCAGCGCCGGCGCGCCGGGCTGGGTCCGCAGCGCCACGGTCTGGCTCGCCTCCACATCCCCGCCGTTCACCTGGATGGCGAGCTTCACCACGCCCTTGCCCGTCGCGGTCAACGGGACCTCGAACGAGGCCTTGCCGCCCTTCGCCAGTTTCAGCATACGCGACAGGGCGTCGGCCGGAGCAAGGCCGGGGCCAGCCAGATCGACATTGACGGCATAATCACCGGGCGCCGCGTCCACATTGTCCACCTGAACATGCAGGCGCGACTGGTCGCCGATGGCCATGAAGCGCGGCGCGGTCGCTGTCACCACCACCGGATCACGCACCACCACATCCGTATTGGCCGAGCCGACGCGCCCTGCGCTCCACGCCGTCGCCATCACCCGCACCGTGCCGTTGAATGACGGGATGTCGAAACTCACCACCGCCTTGCCGTCCGGCCCGACTTTCACCACGCCGGAGTAGCGCGCCAGCGGCTCCTGGGTGGGGGCGTCGCCCTGCATCAGCGCCGCCGCGTCGCCGCCGGAGCGCAGGGCGCCGCGCGCGCCCTGCATGCCGTCGATGAGATAGCCATAAAGGTCGCGCAGCTCCGCCCCCAGCTGCCGCTGTCCCAGATAATAGTCCTGTGGCTTTGGCGACTGGTAGCGCGTGAGATTGAGAATGCCCACATCCACCGCGGCGACGGTGACGAACGCCTCCTCGCCTGGCTTCAGCCCGGTCAGCGTCACCGGAATGGCCAGCGCGCCGCGCGGCCGCATCTGCGCCGGCGGCGCCAGCGTCACCCCAAGCTCACGTTGCTCGCGATCAATGGAGAACCACGACAGGCCAAGCGCCCGGCCCGGCATGCGCTTCGCCGCCACGTCCAGCGGGCGATGGGCGAACGCCACCGCATAGGCGCCCGCCCCCCAGTCCGCCTTCACCGGCACGTTCACCGTCGTCCCGTCGGCGGCCAGCGACACCGCCTGCTCATGCTGAACCCGGTCGGTGACGATCATCAGGGTGGCGGTGCCGGCGAAGCGGGCGTTGATCCGCGCCTGCATCATGTCGCCGGCCTTGTAGGCGGCCTTGTCCAGCGTCACCTCCAGGGCGTCCGGCGTATCGGCGCTGGCCTCCACCCCATAGCCCACATGGAAGGAAACGCTGGTGACGGCGGCGCCGCCGCCATCGGACGCCACCTCCAGTCGCCAGGAGCCCCAGTCCACCGGCGCGGCGATGCGCGCCGGCGCCCCGGCCGTCGCCTCGACGACCCCGTCGCTGACGCGGCGACTGGTTTTCACCGGCTCGGAATTCCAGCGGCCATCGCTATTGAACCACTGGTATCGCCGCTCGACCTTGTACAGGCTCCACTTCAGCGGGCGCGTCATGCGGGCGCCGTCAGGCTGGGCCATCACCACATCGAAATTCGCCGTGGCCCCGGCGTTCAGCTCGCTGAACAGCCGCTTGACGCCAATCACCGGACCGGAGGGCAGGATCGGCAGCGTCACCGAACGGGAAACGGCGCGGCCGCCGTCCTCGCCGACGCGCAGCGTCACCGTCGCCTGCAACGGCCGGGCGGCGGCCACGTCGCTCACCGGCGCCGAAACAACCGCCCTGCCAGAGCCATCGGTGCGAACGGTTTCCTCCAGTTCGGCGGTCACCGCCTCGAATTTTTCGTCGTCTATGCCAACCTGATAACCGTCCAGCCCCTTCACCGCGGTCGCCGGCGCCTCGGAGACGCCAACCTCGCCACTCACCGTCAGCCCGGAGCCCGGCGCGCCATAAAGATAGCGCGCGTCCACCGTCACCTGCGCCGGCTCGCCCGGTTGCAGCAACGGCGCGGCCGGCGTCAGGTTCACCTCCAGCCGCTCCGGCACGTAGTCCTCGACCAGGAAGGCGGTTTCGCCAACGGAATCGCCCTTCGGGTCCACATAGGCCTTCACGCGCCACGCGCCGCCCTGCGCCCCGGAAAGCAGCGGGATCGACAGCGACCGGCCGCCCAACCCCTGATCCTCCACCACGGCGCGGCGGTATTCCACGCCGTCGGGCCGGCGCACCACCAGGGTCAGCGGCGCGCCTGTCGTGGCCTCGGCCCGGTTATCGCGCAGCAGGGCCGTGAGAAACACCGTCTCGCCGGAGCGATAAACGCCGCGTTCGGTGAACAGGAACGCGTCCATCTGCCCGGGCGCCTCGCGGCCTTTCACACCCCGGTCGCTGAGGTCGAACGCCGTCTGCTCCAGATCAAGAAAGCCGTAGTCGCCATCGGCGCCGCTGGCCACCACCATGCCCGGGGCAAGGCCGCCCTTGCCGCGGGCCAGCCCCGGATCGAAGGCGACAACCCCGCTGGCGTCGCTCTTCTGCGTCGCCAGCACGTCATTGTTGCGGGCGATGAGCCGCACCTCGACGCCGGAGACCGGCTTGGCGGTGGCGAGGGAGCGCACAACCGTCCTCACGCCATTTTCTGAAGAAACAGCCGTAAGCCCCAGATCAGAAACGACAAACCATTGCGTCGCCCGCTCGCCATAATCAGATTCCCGGTCCAGCGGCACGGCGCCGACCGGTTGCGCGGTCATCACATAAACGCCCGGCTCCAGCCTGCCGCCCGTCGCCTCCTGCACCGGAAAAGCGGTGATGACGTCGGCGTTGAGCTGCGACTTCACCTCCAGGTCGCCGGACCAGACCTTGTAGCCCTTCTGGGTCAGCACCTCATCGACGCCATAGCGCGACAGCTGCGCCATGAAATTACCCGAGCGCACCGTCGGCAGCAGCGAACGGTCGCCGATGCGCGCCAGTTCGATCCGCACCGCGTTGGTGTTGACCGAAACAACCGGAATGCCTTCCTGGCCGGTGCGCGGCAGCACGTAATTGCGGCCGGTGAAGCGCGCCATGGCCGAACGGTCGCGGACGTAAATCTGGTAGTCGGCGTTGGCCAGCAGGTCTTCGCCAACGGCGGACGGCAGCCCCTGTCGCAGCACCACGCCATAGGTCTGGCCATGCTTGAGCCCATCGACGCAAAGCTGCTGCCCCTCCGTCGTCACCGCCGCGTTGGCGGCGCCGGCCAGCGCCACGAAGGGCGCGAAATCGACCCGGCCGCGCGCCAGCGGCTCGGAGAAGGTGAAGCAGACGCGCGGCGAAGCCGCGTCGGAATCCACCTTGTAATCGGTGATGCGGAAGCCGTGCTTCTTGCGCAGTTCCGTCCAGATCGCCCGCACGTTTGGCGCTTCCACCAGCGCCAGCGACGCCGCATAGGCGTTGAGCGCCGGACGCCAGGAGCTGGCGGCGGCAAGCGCCGCGCCCAGCTCCGCCAGGGCCCCGGCCTTTTGCGCCCGGTCCGTCCCGAACTGGTAGCCGGCGTAAGCGGCGGCGATGGCGTCATTGCGCAACCGCCAGCTGTTGGCGCGGTCGCCAGGCGCCGCCTCGCGGGCGGCTTTGGCCCAGAGCAGCCAGGCCCCCGCATCCTTGCCGTTGGCGACAATGGCGTCGCGGGCGGCGGCCATCGCCGCGCCCCACTGCCCCCGTCCCAGCGCCGCTTCCGCCGCCTGGCGGGCTGGCGCGCCCGGCCGCTGGCCGGCGCCTGGCTCGGCCCGCAGCCGGGTTTCCAGTCGCACGGCGTTGCTGGCCAGATCCTCGCGCACGAACGCATTCGCCTGGCGGGCCGCCGGGTGGGCGGGCGCCGTCGCCGCGCCCTGGGCCAGCGCCGGTTGCGGCGCGGCGAGCGGGAGAAAAGCAGTCACCCCGGCGAACAGGGCCGCGGCGAAATCCCAGCGCCGTCGTTCATGGGTTTTGCCTGGGAGGCGCGGATGAGACGGCTTCGCGTCAGGCCGCGTCATCGCGACGCCCGCCCCGCCGGAATGCCTGTTGCCCATGCCATTTCTCCCTGACTGACCCGTCATGCCCAATCCAGGCGAGGGCATTCTGCCCCCGCGCCACACGGGCTTTCAAGCAACCCGGTCGCCCCCATCCGGTAAAAATATGTAATATCAACAGGATGGGAGACTGGGTTCTTTCCCGTCCCGCCTCCATGCGCGACGTCGGGCGAGTCTCCCGCGCCGCGCCGGTCGCCGCAAGACCATGCGCGTCACTCCGCCCTGTTTCGTGGGACCTGCGACGCGCCTGCAACGTGCCGGAGCGGCGCCGGCCATCGGCCAGCGGCCAGCCATAGCCGCGTGCGCCGCCTGTCACCACCGTGGAATTGACCTCCACCACACCGGCTGTTTGATTCCAGGCGCCCGGATGCCTTGATCGCCGGATGCCCTTGGGAAGAAGGAAACCGCATGAGCCAGACAGGAGCAATCGTTGGCGATCACGATCGGGCGGCGGGCCGGGCTGGCGCCCGCTCTGGCCGCGTCGGCCTTGCCTGTCTTGGTCTTGTGACCGGTCTGGCGCTGGCCGTCACGCCGCTGCAGGCGCAAACCCAGGGTCAGCCGCCAAACCAGAGCCAGGCAAAAACCCCGCGCCCCGGCAACGCCGCCGACAGCCAGCAACTGCAGCAGCAAAGAGAGCTGTGGGACGAATTGCCCGAGGTGGATCGCAAGGACGTGCAGGATTCACTCGCCTGGCTCGGCTTCTACAATAGCGTCACCAACGGCGCCCTTGGCCAGCGCACCGCCGACGCCATCGCCGCCTTTGAAAAGCGTGAGTTGCTGGAACCGGGCGCGGTGATCGCCGGGCCGGGGCTCGCGGTGCTGCGCGCCGAGGCCAACAGGCAAAAAAGCGCCGTCGGCTTTACGCTGATCGACGATGCGGCCACCGGCGCGCGCATCGGCGTCCCCAGTCGCCTGTTCGACCGCAAGGAAAGCGCCCCCGGCCGCACCCGGCTGTGGTCATCGCGCACGCCGGCGTCGCTGACCCTGTTCGCCGGCGGGGTGGAGGATGGCGGACTGCCGGCCTGGTTCGCCCGCGCCACCGCCGCCGCGTCTGGCCGCAAGATCACTTACAAACTGCTGCGGCCGGACTTCGCCGTGGTGACCGGCGACGAGGGCTCCCGCCGCTTCTTCACCCGCGTCGCCGCGGGCCCGGACGGCCTGCGCGGCTTCACTTTTGTTTACCCCGTGACCGACGCCGTGACGATGGACCGGGTGACCATCGGCATCGCCAACAGTTTCGCGCCATTCGCCGGCAAGCCTGGCGCGATCTCCTCTGGCGCGATCTCCCCTGGCTTGATCTCCCCGGGAACGGTTTCATCAGGGGGCCAGCAACCAGGCCAGCAAGCCGCGGGCGCCCGGCAGCCTGGCGGCGCGCCGCTCACCGGCGGGGCGCTGCTGCTCGGGTCCGGGCGCGCCCTTGTCGCCACCGCCGCCGTGCGCGGCTGCAAGGACATTCGCCTCGGCGATACATCCGCCACGGTCACCGCCAGCGATCGCCAGAGCGGTCTCAGCCTGCTCGCCGCCGTCGGGGCCAACCCGGCGAACGCCGGTCCCATCGTCCTTGCAAAGGCCGATGCGGCGCAACCCGCCAGCGACCTGGCGCTGGCCGCCTGGATCTCCGACACGGCTGGCAAACCACAGCTTTCCGTCATCCCGGGCCAGTTTTCCGAAACCACACAGGCTGGGAAGGTCAACGCCGCGCTCCAGCCCGGCGGCGCCGGAGCCCTGGCGCTGGACAGCTCCGGCGCCCTCGTCGGCATTGTTTCCAGCCTGACGGCGGCCCCGGCCGTCGCCGGCGTGACGCTGGCCGCCAACCACCCGCTGGCCAGCGCCGACAGCATCCGCCGCCTGCTCGCCGACGCTGGCGTCACGCCGCAGGCCAACGCCCCTGGCGCCGGTCCCGCCCAGCGCCAGGGCTCCAGCGCCATCGTCGCCCGCTGGCGCGCCCGCCTCGCGCCGGTGTCATGCCTCGCCCGTTAGGGCCTTTGCCGGTGAGCCGGAAACGTCTGCTGCACCGGGGCTTGCCCGGAACGGCCAACCGGCGGCGCCGCGTCAGCCTCTGATGGGAAGGGGCTCCCGGGGGGGGCGCCCGGCCGCCGCCAGCGCCGCGCCCTTGACATTTCAGCCCAAAAGCCGCACATCGGCGTCGTAGCCGCCTGATGCGGCCTGCGGCGTGCGTGCCGCGTGCGTGAAGCTTCTGAAGCATTTTCCTTAAAATGCGTCTTCCGAAAAGGCAGGGCAAAACGCCGGTCTGGTTGGCCGGATTTCGCTCTGCCCCGCTTCGCCCCGCCGACGCCCAATTTCTGGACGCCCCACACGCAGGGCGCTCCGCAACGGCCCTTTGCGTCCTGCGCGACCCAGGGCTCCGGAAGCTTTACATTGACATCTTTCAAGGAACTCGGCCTTGCGGCTCCGATCCTCTCGGCGCTGTCTGACGAGGGCTACGCCAATCCCACGCCGATTCAGGCGCAGGCAATCCCGCACGTCATGGCCGGCCGCGACCTCATGGGCATCGCCCAGACCGGCACCGGCAAGACGGCTGCCTTCACCCTCCCGATTCTGCACAACCTCGCCGCCGAAAAGGGCCGGACGCCGCCGCGCCAGTGCCGCGTGCTGATCCTGTCGCCGACCCGCGAACTTGCTGGACAGATCGCTGATTCCGTCCGCGCCTATTCGCGTCACATGCGGATTTCCGTCGCCACCGTATTCGGCGGCGTCTCCCATGGCCCCCAGGCCCAGATGCTGCAGCGCGGCGTCGACGTGCTGGTGGCGACGCCCGGGCGTCTGCTCGACCACATGGCGACCGGCTCCCTGCGCCTCGACGGCGTCAAGGTGTTCGTGCTCGACGAAGCCGACCAGATGCTGGACATGGGCTTCATCCACTCCATCCGCAAACTGGTGAAGGTCCTGCCGAAGCAGCGCCAGACCCTGTTCTTCTCGGCTACCATGCCGAAGGAGATCGCCGCCCTGGCCGCCGACATGCTTGACAATCCCGAGCGCGTCGCCGTGGCGCCGGTGTCCAGCACCGCCGAGCGGGTGACCCAGAAGGTGGTGTTCGTCGATGCGCCGCAAAAGCGCGTCGAGCTGGCCCATCTGCTGGCCAACACCTGCGACGGCCGCACCCTGGTGTTCACCCGCACCAAGCACGGCGCCGACCGGGTGGTGCGCCACCTGGAGAGCGCCGGCCTGACCGCGGCGGCGATCCACGGCAACAAGAGCCAGGGCCAGCGCCAGCGCGCCCTCGATGGTTTCAGGGACGGCTCGACCCGCATCCTCGTCGCCACCGATATCGCCGCGCGCGGCATTGATGTTGACGGCGTCACCCACGTCGTCAATTTCGAACTGCCCAACGTGCCGGAAACCTATGTACACCGCATCGGCCGCACCGCCCGCGCCGGCGCCAGCGGCTCGGCCATCTCGCTGGTCGACCGTGAGGAGCGCGGCCTGCTGCGCCAGATCGAACGGCTGACCCGCCAGTCGATCCCGGTGGAGGCGCGCGCCACCGAGGACGCCGAGATCGCCCCCGAAGCGCCGCGTCCGCCACGCCAGCAGCAGCAGCGTCGTCCCCAGGGCGCCGGTCGCGGCGACGGCCAGCGCGGCGAAGGTCGTGACGGCCAGCGCGGCCAGCGACAGGAGAGCCGTGGCCGCAACGCCCAGGGTAATGGCGGCAACGGCCAGGGCAACGGCGGCCGTCGCGCCGCGCCGGCTGGCGAAGGCCGCGAGCAGCACGCCGCGCCACGCGCCGGCGCCGGCCATGGCCGGGACCACGCGAACCGTAACGGCGCCCAGCGGCGCGGCCCCCGCCCGGAAGGTCGCGGCCAGCCCGGCGCGCGCCGTGAAGGCGGCCGCCACCAGGAAGGCCACGGCGGCGATCTCGCCGGCATTGGCTTCATGAACAGCCCGCGCGGCAACCGTTCCTGAAACGGTGCGGCCTCACAGATACAAAAAGGCGGCGGGGAAATCCCGCCGCCTTTTTTCTGTTCCCGTCCGTGGCCGCGCGCCGCTGCAACGGACCTCCCTGGCGTCACATGAACATGGCCCGCAGATTGGCGGTGAGGCTGCGGCGTAGCGGCGGCTGCTCCAGCGCCTCCAGGAAGTCGGCCGCCCAGGCGTTGATGTCCTGGTTCCTCAGCACCCGGATCATGCGCAGATAACGCGCCTTGCGCTCCTCCAGCGGCATGTCCAGCGCCTGGCGGATGGCGGCGGCCATGCCCTCGATTTCATGCGGATTGACCACCAGCGCGCCCTCACGCAGATCGCGCACCGCGCCGGCGAAGCGCGACAGGATCAGCACGCCTGGATCATTGGGGTCCTGCGAGGCCACATATTCCTTGGCCACCAGGTTCATGCCGTCGCGCAGCGGCGTCACCAGGCCAACGCGGGCGCAGCGATAGATGGTGGCGAGCGCCGTGCGGGAATAGCTCTGGTTGATGTAGCGGATCGGCGTCCACGACACGTCGCCCCAGGCGCCGTTGATATGGCCGACCTTCTCGCTCACCTGCCGGTCCATATCCATGTATTCCGGGATATCGGAGCGGCTCTTGGGCGTGATCTGCACATAGCTGACCTTGCCCCGCCACTCCGGGTTCTCGGCCAGGAAGCGTTCATAGGCGTCGAGCCGCCCGGCGATGCCCTTGGAGTAATCGAGACGGTCAACGCCCACCAGCATCGCGGCGTTGCCAAGGCTGCCTTTCAGTTCGCGCACGAAGCGCGAGGACGAGGCGCGCCGCGCCGCTTTCATCATGATCCCCGTGTCGATGCCCACCGGGAAGGCGCCCAGCTGGACGCGGCGGCCGTTGATGTCAAACTGCGAATTGCCCATGCGTCCGACGCCGCCGGCCTCCTGGAGGTAGCGGGCGAAATTGTCGCGATCGTTGGGGGTCTGGAAGCCGACCAGATCGAAATCGGTCAGCGCGCCAACGACGTCGGCGTGGTGCGGCAGGGCGTGCAGGATTTCCGGCGGCGGCAGCGGAATGTGCAGGAAGAAACCCATCCGGTTGTTATGCCCGCGTTTGCGCAGGAACCGGGCCAGCGGCATCATGTGATAATCGTGCACCCAGACGACGTCGTCCGGCTCCAGGATTTCCGATACCTGGCGGGCGAACCATTCGTTCACCCGCATGTACCCTGAAAGGTCGAGGCGCGAGAATTCGGCCAGGTCCACCCGGTAATGCAGGATCGGCCACAGCACCCGGTTGGCGAAACCGCTGTAATACTCCTGATAATCGGCTGAAGAGAGGTCCGTGACGGCATAAGAAATTCCGCCGCGCTGCATGACGTGCGGATGCCTGTCCGGATTTTCTGTAACGCGTCCGCTCCAACCGTACCAAAGTCCCGGGCGATTTTTCAGCGCGGCGTGCACGGCGACCGCGAGGCCGCCCGCTTGCGGTTTTCCGCCAGTTGGCGCCGCCACCCGGTTGGATACGACAATGAGCCGCGACAAGGCGAATCCCTCCTGTCCTGCTGTTCGTTATGTGACTCAACGCGCTGGCGGGCCGGGAAGCCGCGCCAGCCATTCCCGATGTGCGTCGCAAGAACCGCGCCACCGGTCTGGCCCCGGGGGCCGTGGCCGTCTGGACGCGCCGCCTCTACTGGCTGGAGGCGCGTCCAGCTGGTCAGGACGCAGGAAACCTCTAGCTCAACGTTTATGTCCCCCAACGGTTCCGTCATCTGGCGCGCAAAGTTCCGGCGCCCCTGGATATGCGGAAAAGCCGTGCGGTGACGAAAATTCTGAAGAAGGCCATCAGGTTCCGTAACCCGCCGCGGTGGTCGCGGCGGCCGGGCGCTCCGTCCGGGCATCCCCCTGGACGTACGCCCGCGCCTCGGCGGCGATCCATGCGCGCACGTCGGAGGCGTCATCGAATATCCGCGTCGCCGGAGCCAGTTCGCGCCCCACCGACCAGGCGCCGCCGCCTTCGCGCTTCACCACCGTGAAGGCGGCGATATCGGTGATGTCATCGCCGATGAACACCGGCCGCCGCCCGGCGAAAGCCGGCAGACGCATGAACGCCGCGACCGCGGTGCCCTTGTCCACGTGATTGCGCTTGATTTCATAAACCAGCCGGCCGGGCAGCACCGTCAGGCCGACCTCGCCGCTGCGGGCGATGATGCCCTCCAGCTCGTACCGCAGGGCCGCGCCCAGCGTTGGCGCGGCGCGATAGTGCACCGCGACGCAAACGCCCTTGTCTTCCAGCAGCAGACCGCGATGGGAAGCGGCCAGGCGCTTGAGATTGTCCATGATTCCGGGCGGCAGCCGCCCGCTGGCCGCCATGAACACGTCGCCGCCTGGCAGCAGGCGCAGCTCCCCGCCATGACAGCCCGAGGCGCGCGGCTTCAGGTCGCCGAACAGGCGGTCGATGTCGCGGATGCTGCGTCCACTGACCAGGGCAAGCGCGCCGCCAAATTTCCGGGTGAGCTGTTGCAGGCCTGTCTTGAGCGAAGCCGGAACGCTGACATCATCAGGCCGCGCCGCAATGTCGAGCAGGGTGCCGTCGATATCGAAGAACAGCGCATGGGAGGCGCTGTCGAGGGCAAGATTTTTCATGAGCTATTTCTGGCCCGGCCGCGCTGGAGCGAATCCGCCGCTCCGGCGCGCCGCGCCCAATCCTCCTGTGACGCCGGTCCGCGCGGGACCGGGCGGGGCTGTGCGACGCCGGCGCGTGGCTGGGGCGGGAATGCCCCGCCATTTGCCATTCCAGCGTTCTGCGACCTTCGCGGAGCAGGTTACGCTCCACACGAGAGATGCCTGCGGCGGCCGGGGGGAGCGCGTCAAGGGATGCGCGCCATGCGGCCAGAATCCACCTCGCGGCGGACTGGCGCAGCAAAACAAATGCCGGCGCCGAACCATGTTCTGTCTGCTGCAATCATGACCATACGCCAACATTATGACAACAGTTTTGTTCCACATCAGCCGCCATCCTGGCCACGACTGCCCGAACATGAGGCGCATCCGCCTGTGAAAACAGCAGGAATGCCGGAGGGGATTTTGCCTTGTCTCCAAAACCGGACTTGAATGTTTCGCCATATTTGGGCTGCATGTATCCGTGCATGTACCCATCACTGACGCGCCGCCGGGGCGAACGCAAGAAAGCGCGCAAGAAAGCGCGCCGTCGCCCGTCCTGGCTGTCCTCGCCGCCGGAACCCGCACGGACGGGCAGCGTTCACCATGACGGCGACGCCTGACGCCGCGGGAGCCGTCTCCGCCCGGAAAGGCCCCTGTTCAGGCGCCGCCGGCGCCACTGGAATGCCTGGAGCGTTTCCGGCCATCATCGCGGCCATGGAAGCGCTCCATCTTTTTGGTTTGCGGCGCGCTCCCCCGGATGCATCCGCTCCGGACGCCGCCGCCGCAGGCTTCGGGGTACAGCGGCCCCAGGCCAGCCCACCCCAGGCCCGCCCCCCAAGGCCCGCCCACCCAGGCGCGCAATGGCGCGCGCGGCGCCCCGGGGTCAGCCGTGAGGACGACATGATCGATCGTGATGACATCCACTGGTACCGTGACGCCATCATCTACCAGGTGCACGTCAAGTCATTCTTCGATTCAGACAACGACGGCGTCGGCGATTTCGCCGGACTGACCGAACGGCTCGACTACATCCGCGAACTGGGCGCCACGGCGATCTGGGTCATGCCGTTCTACCCATCGCCCCTGCGCGACGACGGTTACGACATCGCCGACTATCGCGGCGTCAATCCGGCCTATGGCCAGATGCGTGATTTCCGCCGCTTCATCCGCGAGGCGCACGCCCGCGGCCTCCGGGTCATCACCGAGCTGGTCATCAACCACACCTCGGACCAGCACCCCTGGTTCCAGCGCGCCCGCACCGCGAAACCAGGTTCACCGTGGCGGGATTTTTACGTCTGGTCCGACACGGAAGACCGCTACAGGGACGCGCGCATCATCTTCTGCGACGTGGAGAAATCCAACTGGACCTGGGACGCCACCGCCGGCGCCTACTACTGGCACCGCTTCTATTCGCACCAGCCGGACCTGAACTTCGAAAACCCCCGCGTGCTCGAGGCGGTGATCGAAATCATGCAATACTGGTTCGAGATGGGCGTCGACGGCCTGCGGCTCGACGCCATCTCCTACCTGGTCGAAGCCGAGGGCACCAGTTGCGACAACCTGCCCGGCACCCATGAGGTGATCCGGCGCATCCGCAGCTTCATTGACGCGCGCTACCCGGATCGCATGTTGCTGGCGGAGGCCAATCTCTGGCCGGAAGGCATCGCCAAATATTTTGGCGACGGCGACGAATGCCAGATGGCCTTCCACTTTCCGCTGATGCCGCGCATGTACATGGCGGTGGCCAGCGAGGAGCGCCGCCCGATCACCGACATCCTGCGCCAGACGCCGGATATTCCCGACACCTGCCAGTGGGCGATATTCCTGCGCAACCATGACGAGCTGACGCTGGAAATGGTAACGCAGCAGGAGCGGGATTACCTCTGGACCATCTACGCCGCCGACGCCCGGGCCCGCCTCAACCTCGGCATCCGCCGCCGCCTCGCGCCGCTGCTGGAGAATGACCGGCGCAAGATCGAGCTGCTGACCAGCCTGCTGCTGTCCATGCCCGGCACGCCGGTGATGTACTACGGCGACGAGATCGGCATGGGCGACAACATCTATCTTGGCGACCGCGACGGCGTGCGCACCCCCATGCAATGGTCGCCGGACCGCAATGGCGGCTTCAGCCGCGCCGACCCCGCCCGGCTGGTGCTGCCGGCGGTGCAGGACCCGGTCTATGGCTTCGACGCGGTGAACGTGGAGAGCCAGCGCCGCAACCCCTCCAGCCTGCTCAACTGGATGAAGCGGATCGTGGCGGCGCGGCGCAACACCCGCGCCTTCGGCCGCGGCTCCATGCATTTCATCTATCCGGACAACCGCAAGATCCTCGCCTATATGCGCGCCTGCGACGGCGAAACCATCCTGTGCGTCGCCAACCTCTCGCGCGCCCCCCAGGCCGCCGAGATCGAGCTGCCCGAGTTCGCCGGCTGGCGACTGGTGGAAATGAGCGGCGGCGCTGAATTCCCGCCGGTCAGCGAATTGCCCTACCAGATCACCCTGCCCGCCTACGGATTCTACTGGTTCCGCATGGAAAAGGCCGCCGTGGTCGACGACCGTTTCGGCCCCCGCCCGGTGCCGGAGCTGTTTACCCTGGTTCTGACCGGCGCGCCGCAGGACCTGTTCGAAGGCCGGGAAGGCAAGGCCCTTACCGGCGAGTCCCTGCCGCGCTACCTGGCGACCCGCCGCTGGTTTGTCGGCACGCGCCGGCGCATCGCCAGCACCAGCGTCAGGGATGTGGCTGTACTGCCCGGCTGCGATGATGGCTCGCTCATGCTGTCGCTGGTTGACGTGACGCTGCGCAGCGGCGGGCAGCAGGAATATTTCGTGCCTCTGGCCGTCGACGAAACCGGCGAGCACGAAGCGCTGCTCCCCTACGCCATCGCCCGCCTGCGCCGCGGCGCCCACATGGGCCTGCTGCACGGCGCCGAAGCCGCCCCCAGCTTCGCCATCGGCATGGTCAGGGCCATGCGCGGCGACGCCCGCAGCCCCACCCTGCATGGGGGCGTCGTCGAATTTCGCAGCGGCGCGGGGTTGAAGGATGCGCCGGAGCTCGACCCGCACGACCTGTCGCGCATGCGGCTGGACCAGAGCAACACCTCGATGGCGCTCGGCTCGCGCATGGTGCTGAAGCTCTACCGACGCCTGCAGCAGGGCGTTCACCCGGAAGAGGAAATGTGCCGCTATCTGACCGAGGTCGCCGGCTTCACCCACACGCCCCGCTATCTGGGCAGCGCCCGCCACGTGGCCGCCGACGGCGAGATGACCACCCTGGCCCTGTTGCAGGAATATGTGCGCAACCAGGGCGACGCCTGGGACGTGGCGACCAGCGTGATGCAGCGCGAGATCGAGCATCTGGCGCAATTGCCGGTGGCGGATCGCCCCTCGCCCGAGGAAGCCTTCCAGTCATTTGGCCATTACGCCCACATCATCGGCCGCCGCGTCGGCGAGATGCACGCGGCGCTGGCGCGGCAGTCCAGCGATGCGGATTTCGCGCCAGTCGCCATGACTGGCGCCGATGTGGACGCCATCGCCCGCGACGCTCATGAGCAGGCGGAAAAAGCTTTCGCCAGTTTGCGCCTGCTGCTGGAAAGTCCCACCCCGCCTCCCGCCGGCGCCGGCGCCGGCGCCGGCGATGGCGCCATGCTGGTCGCCAGCCTGCTGGATCGCGAGGGCGAGTGCCGGGAGCTTGTTAACGCGCTCGCCAGCGCGGAGCCCCAGGGTCTGTGCACCCGCATCCATGGCGACCTGCATCTGGGGCAGTTTCTGATTGAACGGGCGGACGTCTTCATCGTCGACTTCGAGGGGCGCTCCGACCGTTCCGTGGCGGAGCGGCGCCGCAAGACCACGCCGATGCGGGACGTCGCCAGCATGCTGCGCTCGGTGTCCTATGTCACCGAAACGGTGCTGCACAATGTCTGCCAGCGCATCGCCCATGTGGATGCGGAGCTGGTCGCCGCGGCGCGGCGCTGGCGCGACCTGTCGGCGGCGAGCTTCCGCGAAAGCTACGACGCCGCCATTCGCGACACGCCGCTGTGGATCCACGACCCGGCGGAGCGGGAGCGGCTGCTGCGCCTGTGCCTGCTTGGCAAGACGATGCACGAGATCAACCACGAACTGGAGCGTCGCCCGGACTTCCTGCACATTCCCATCAAGGGCGCCCTGGACCTGATCCGGCAGGGCGACGTCCAGGCGTCATGACCGGTCGCTACGCGCTCATGAGCGCCAGGCTGCCAACGGCGCGGCGCACGCCGGCAGCCGCCCGCTGAAGCCACCCACCGCCAGAGCCTGGCGGTGAGCCAGGAATGACGGGAGAGGCCGCCTACGCCGCCACGTCGCCCATTTCCGCGACAAGCGCCCGCATCAGCTCCGCCGCCGGCAGGGCCCGGGCGCGGGGGGCCGCGGTTCCCGCCCACCAGGCGCCGAAGCCCTGGGCGCCGCGCGCAGCCGCCAGGGCAAAGAGCTTCTTGGTCACATCATAGGTCAGCGAGTAATCCGCCGGCGGCGGCGCGCCCGCGGCCGCGCCATGACGAATGAGACGGTTGACCAGTCCCCGCGCAGGCCGGCCCGAAATAGCGCAGGTCATGGCGGTTGCGTCCGCCCCCGCTCCAGCCAGGGCCTCGCGATAGCTGGCGTTCGCCGCCGATTCCGGGCAGCCAACAAAGGCCGTGCCCAGTTGCGCCGCCGCCGCGCCCGCATCAAGCGCCCGGCGGATGTCACGCCCGTCCATCAGGCCGCCAGCAGCGATCAGCGGCAGTTTGCAGGTCTGCGTCAGCCTTGCCATCAGATCGAAGGTCGGCAGGCGCGCATCCTCGCCATCCGGTTCGAACACGCCGCGATGCCCGCCGGCCTCGTAACCCTGCGCGACGATAGCGTCGACGCCCGCATCCGCAATGGCGCGCGCCTCCGCCTCGCTGGTCGCGGTGGCGAATGTGATGATCCCGGCCTGACGCAGCGCCCCGAGCTGCGGGCCCGTCGGCAAGCCAAAATGCATGCTCACCACCGCAGGGCGCAGCTCCAGCAACATGGCGGTGGCCGCGTCATTGCCGGTGAACGTGGGATAAACCTCCGCAAGGGTCGCCGGCGGTTCAGCGCCAAATTCCGCGAACAGCGGCGCCAGCCAGGCCAGCCACGCCGCCTCCCTGGCCGCATCGCGGCGCGCCGGGCGGTGACAGAACACGTTGACGTTGAACGGCCGGTCGGTCAGCTCCCGCGTCCCGGCGATCATGCGGGCGGCGTCAGCGACGCTGCTGCCGCCGATGCCGAGCGATCCAAGACCGCCGGCATTGGAAACCGCCGCGGCCAGCGCCGGCGTCGCGGTCCCGGCCATGGGCGCCTGAATGATGGGATAACTAACGCCAGGAACAATCGTCTGCATCACGCTCACCTGTTTCCGGGTGACTCACGCAGCCGCCCCGGTCGCCGCGAGGATAGGCCCGATTGGGTCCCGGCGTCACCAGAGCGTGGCGCCGCGCCGCGTCGCCCCCAGGGGGATGCGGATGCGCCGCAATGCGCCATGACGCAGGGCCGAAGCGCATGGTTCAGTCAAGGACAGCGGCTGCCTCCACGCTCCGGCGTCAACGGAGAGGCTGGCGCATTAAAAAGCCGGCCAGAAATTCTGGCCGGCGCGCCGCGAACACCGGGAGCATGCACCGTGACTTACGCCAGGGCGCTTCGGAGCCTGGTTCACCAGAAGCGCCTCCAGCCCGTCAACCGGCGCCCCTGCTGCGCCAAAGGCAGGCCCCGGCCTTCCCCCCATGGGTTAGCGGCACACCCGCACCGAACGTCCCCAGGGGTCGGTGCGCCACCAGCAGCGCGGCGGCGGCGGGCGATAACCGTACCCATAGGGCGGTGGCGGCGGTGGGCGATAACCATAACCATAGGGCGGCGGGCCATAGCCATACCCCATGGGGCGGCAGCGGCCCCACCCGTCGCGGAACCAGCCTGGGCCACAGCCTTGCGCCGCCAGCTGCACATGCGCGGGCCCGTCCATGGGCGCCGGCGCCGCGGGCATGGCCATGGCGGCGCCGCCCAGCGTTACCGAGGCGCAGGCGGACACCAGCAAGGTACGAATTCCTGTCATCTTCCGAACTCCAGATGCGTTGCAACGCGAAGACCATCGCCCGGTTAAAAGCATCCGCCACCTGATTTCCCCGCGCACGGAGCCCCCTGATGCGGGACGGCGCCAGGCCGCCGGAAAAGCCGGGCAAATCTGGTCGGGGAATCGCGTTACCCCGGCCCCAGACGCGCCTTTGCATTGCCTGCGGCCCCGAACATACCGCAAGCCGGCTGGCGAAATTATGCCGCTGGCGTGCGCATGACGGACATATTCACAAACAGAACAAACCCGCTATTTCGCTGATATTTATTGCTGAATCACAACATATCGCGCGACTTCACGCCATCGCGACCGCAGCGCCGGAATTTCGCCACGAGTTCTGTCAGAAATCGTCCCGCGTCAACTTGCGTTTCTGCCAGAAATAAACGCCGACGATGCAGGCTATGGTCACCGCGGCGGCGGTCAGCAGCAGGGAAACCCGCTCCAGCCAGAAGACGCCGGGAATGGCCAGCGCCAGCAGCACGCCGACCAGGCCGATCTGCCACGACGCCAGATGCACGCCGGCCAGCAGCGTGCCGATCGCCAGCAGACCCAGCACCGCCAGGCCCAGCGCCATCGGCGTCATCGCCGACAGCACGTCATGGTAAAACAGGGTGCGCATGGCGATGACGATAATCAGCCAGTGCAATCCCTGACGGATCGCCATGCCGATCTTGTCGCTGCGGTAAACCTGCGCCCCCCACTCGCTGACAATGCACACGCCCGCGAACGCCACCGCCGTGATCTGCCAGTAGATCGCCGAGAAGCCAGGCGCCAGGCTGGTCAGCACCATGCCGGTGAACACCAGCAGCAGCATGATCACATAGGGCGCCTGCGCCGCCCAGAAACTGGTTTTGCTGACCGGCTGCGGATCGATGTCCAGCGGCGTTCCGCTCATGGTGGCTCTCCTTGCGCGTCGTGGTCGGGGTCGGCGCGTCAATCCGGTTTTTCCGACGCCCGGTCGACGATCACACCGCCTGCCGGCTCTGGCAAGCCGGCGCGTGAGAGGCCGGCGCAGATATGTCGCGCGTAGCGGATGCAAAAAGGCGCCGGCCCTCGCGGACCGGCGCCGGAACCATTCCGTGTCGCCGGGGGCCGGAAAGGCCCCGGCGCCTGGAAAATCAGGCGACCTCGAACAGGCCGGCCGCGCCCATGCCGCCGCCGACGCACATGGTGCAGACGACGTATTTGGCGCCGCGGCGCTTGCCCTCGATCAGCGCGTGACCGACCATGCGGGCGCCGGACATGCCATACGGATGGCCAATGGAGATGGCGCCGCCGTTGACGTTGAGCAGTTCATCCGGGATGCCGAGCTGGTCGCGGCAATACAGCACCTGCACCGCGAAAGCCTCATTCAGCTCCCACAGGCCGATGTCCTCCACCTTCAGGCCGTGGGCCTTCAGCAGCTTCGGCACGGCGAACACCGGGCCGATGCCCATCTCGTCCGGCTCGCAACCGGCGACGGCGATGCCGCGATAGATGCCAAGCGGCTGCAGGCCGCGCTTCTCGGCCAGGCGCGATTCCATCAGCACGGCGGCGGAGGCGCCGTCCGACAGCTGCGAGGCGTTGCCGGCGGTGATGTACTTGCCTTCCTTGATCACCATGCCGTTCTTGAACACCGGCTGGAGCTGCGCCAGGTTCTCATAGCTGGTGCCGGGCCGGTTGCCCTCGTCCTTCTCCAGGGTGACGGCGACGTCCTTGACCTCTCCCGACACCTTGTCCTGAACCTTCATCACCGAGGCGAGCGGGACGATCTCGTCCTTGAACTTGCCGGCGGCCTGGGCGGCGGCGGTGCGATCCTGCGACTGGGCGGCGTAGCGGTCCTGGGCCTCGCGCGAAATCTTGTAGCGCTCGCCCACCGTCTCGGCCGTCTCCAGCATGCTCATGTAGAGCGCCGGCACATGCTCGACCAGCCACGGGTCGCGGGCGCGATAGTGATTCTGCTTGTCGTTCTGCACCAGCGAGATCGAATCGAGACCGCCGCCGACCACCACGTCCATGCCGTCGGAAATGATCTGCTTGGCGGCGGTGGCGATGGCCATCATGCCCGAGGCGCACTGGCGGTCGAGCGACATGCCGGCGACCGTTACCGGCAGGCCGGCGCGCATGGCGGACTGGCGGGCGACATTGAGCCCCTGCGCGCCCTGCTGCATGGCGGCGCCCATCACCACGTCCTGGATTTCGGCCGGATCGACCCTGGCGCGCGACACGGCGTGCCTGATGGCGTGCCCGCCCAGCTCCTGCGACTGGGTGTCGTTGAACGCGCCGCGATAGGCCTTGCCGATCGGCGTGCGCGCCGTTGAAACGATGACTGCCTCTCTCATGGCGTCTTCCTCCAGTTCATTGATGTCGGGCGGGATGATGCGTCCGGCGCGTCTCCCATCTTTTCCGCTGTCACGCTATAGCACTTTGGGATGAAGCGGGCGCGGTGCAACCGCGCCCGCTTCACGCGTGACACGGCGTCTTAACCGCGCTTTGGCAGTTCGATGCCCTGGGCGGCCGCGGCGATGGTGACGAAATTCGCCGTCTGCTCGCCCGCGCCGCTGACCTCGCGCTGGCCTTCCGGGCTGGTGATTTCGGCCCAGTGCGCGGCCACGCCTTCCGGCGTGTTTTCTTCCGGCTTCAGGTAGGCGCCGCGGGTCTGGTAAATCCGCGTCTGGGCGTAAACACCCGCCGCCGCTTCGAGGATCACCTTCGACGGCGCGTCCTCGCTGACCAGATACAGCACGCCGGGCGAAATCATTTCCGGCGTCATCATCGCCAGCATCTGCGGCGCCATCAACTCCTCGGTCATGCGGGTGGCGGCGGCCGGCGCCAGGGTGTTGATGCGGATGTTCTTTGATGCGCCTTCCTGGTGCAGCACGTTCATCAGGCCGACCATCGAGGCCTTGGCGGCGCCGTAGTTGGCCTGGCCGAAATTGCCGTAGATGCCCGAGGCCGAGGCGGTCACCAGGATGCGGCCGTAGTTCTGCTCGCGCATGATCTCCCACACCGCCTTGGTGCAGTTGACGGCGCCCATCAGGTGCACGTCGATGACCTTCCAGAAGTCATCCAGGGTCATCTTGGCGAACGTCTTGTCGCGCAGGATGCCGGCGTTGTTGATCAGGATATCGATGCGGCCCCATTTGGCCTTCGCCTCGGCGACCATGGCCTCCACCTGGGCCATGTTGGAGACGTCGGCGCCATTGGCGATCGCCTCGCCGCCGGCGGCGACGATTTCCGCCACGACGCTTTCGGCCGCCGCCATGCTGCCGCCGGTGCCGTCGCGGGCGCCGCCGAAGTCGTTCACCACCACCTTCGCGCCGCGCGCGGCCAGCGCCAGCGCATGCGAGCGCCCGAGGCCGTTGCCTGCGCCCGTCACGATGGCGACGCGATTGTCAAAACGGATGCTCATGAAAGTCCTGTCCCTGTCCCTGTCCCTGAGTCCCTGTCCCTGGGTCCCTGTCCCTGGCGCCGTCGCCGCCCACGGACGCATCGTCCTGCCCGCGGCGGCCCCCGCCGCCGGGCGTCCAGCCCCGACGACAGGTCCCCTGTACCGGATTTTGACGTCAGTCCTGCTGCTGAAGTTCCCGCCCTTGCGGAGGGGCGCAACGCGCCATGCTGGCGGCGGTTCTGGCGGGCTTCAGCTGATGAAGCTCATGCCGAGCCATTCGGCGATCAGGGCCGGCTTTTCCTCGCCCTCGATCTCCACCGTCACCTCGTGCTTCAGCAGCACCTGCGTCGGCGACTTGCGGGTGAACTCCTTCAGCACGAACCGGCCGCGCACCCGCTTGCCCGACTTCACCGGCGCGAGGAAGCGCAGCTTGTCGAGGCCGTAGTTCACGCCCATGGTGCGGCCCTTGATGCCCGGCAGCACCTCATAGGACATTGGCACCATCAGCGACATGGTGAGGAAGCCGTGGGCGATGGTGGAGCCAAACGGCGTCTTCGCCGCCGCCTCCGGATTGACGTGGATGAACTGCCAGTCCTCGGTCACGTCGGCGAACTGGTCGATGCGCTTCTGGTCAACCTCGATCCAGCGCGACACGCCGACTTCCTTGCCGACCATCGCCTCCAGTTCTTCCGGCGTCAGTTCAACCTTGGTCCCGGCCGAATTGTCCGTGCGGGCTGCTGCATTGCTCATGTCGTTTCCTTCCCCGGGGCATCGCGGCGCCCCCTTGCAGTTTTATATCCGGCGGCCCTGGAGCCGCGCGTGTGTTGACGCCGGGCGTCCCCCTGCCGGCGCGAAGCCTGCTCCTGCCAGAACGGGCGCCCTGCCGGGCAAGGCGCGCCCCAATGGATCCGCCGCCTCAATCCTGCATAGAATATACCAAATCCCAGGTCCAGCAGGCGGGTTGCAACCGACTGCGACGCGGGACGCGTCCCTGACGCGCCTGACTGGCATACCTGAGCGCGCGCGACGAAAAAACCGGCCAGGGCCGGTCCTTCGTCCAAAGACCAGGCTCCGCCCGCCGCCGCCTGTTGATGAGCGCGCCCCCGCCCCTGCATGGGGCTACGCAAATGATAACGGCGGCCACGCCGCCGCCGTTAATTCACATCTGGAAACGCCGTCGGCGCTTACTTCTTCGCCACCATCGGGCAGCCGCCGTCCGCGAGCGGGCGGAAGGCCTGGTCGCCTGGAATGGTGGCCAGCACCTTGTAGAGATCCCACTCGCCCTTTGATTCCTCGGGCGTCTTCACTTCAAACAGATACATGTCGTGAATGGCCCGGCCATCGGGACGGATATGGCCCTTGCCGACCAGCGGGTCGTCGATCGGCATTTCCTTCATCCTGGCCATGACGGCCTTGGGGTCCTTGCTCTTCAGCGCCTCGACCGCCTTCAGGTAGTGCAGCACCGAGCCATAAACGCCGGCATGCACGCTGGTCGGCATCTTGCCGCCAAATTTCGCCGCGAAACGCTTCGAGAAGTCACGGGTCTTGTCATTGAGATCCCAGTAGAACGCCTCGGTCAGCACCAGACCCTGCGCGGCTTTGGTCCCCAGCGAGTGGATGTCCGACGAAAAGATCAGCAGGCCTGCAAGCGACTGGCCGCCCTTGGTCAGGCCAAACTCGCCCGCCTGCTTGATGGCGTTGATGGTGTCGCCGCCGGCATTGGCCAGCGCCACTACCTTGGCCTTCGAGGCCTGGGCCTGCAGAAGCTGGGAGGAGAAATCAGCATTGCTGAGCGGATGCTTCACCGAACCCAGCACCTTGCCGCCAGAGCTCTTGATGACATTCGAGGCGTCACGCTCAAGGGCGTGGCCAAAAGCGTAATCAGCAGTGATGAAGAACCAGGTGTCGCCGCCGCGCTTGATCATCGCCTTCGCGGTGCCATTGGACAGGGCGGCGGTGTCATAGGTCCAGTGCACCGTGTTGGGCGAGCAGTTCTTGCCGGTCAGGTCTGACGAACCGGTCCCTGAATTCAGGTAGACCTTGTTTTTCTCGCGCACCACCTCGTTCACCGCGAGGCCGACGGACGACGTCGGCACGTCGGCGATGACGTCAACGCCGTCCTGGTCGATCCACTGGCGGGCGATCGTCGAGCCGACGTCCGGCTTGTTCTGGTGGTCGCCGGTCAGAACCTCGACCTTGAGGCCCTTGTCGGCCGCCTTGAAATCCTCCACCGCCATGCGGGCGGCCACGGCGGAGCCCTCGCCGGTCACGTCCGAATACAGACCGGACCGATCGTTGAGCACGCCGATCTTGATGGGGATCGTCCCCTGCGCGCTGGCCGCCCCGGCGCCCACGGCGGACAGGGACACAGCGCCCAGCAACGCCGCCGCCAGCACGGCGCGGCGCGAAGCCCGGGGACGTTTCCATGACTGATCCGAATTATTCCGCTCTTTATTCACGACAGCACTCCCTCCTGGCGTCGCATCACCGGCAATGCCGGAAAGCATGGGGCCCCCAGGATCGTCATGTCCTGACGCCAGCTTTCGTCATCCATTGTCCAGATTTCCCGGGAGCCTGAGAAAACAGTGGCGCGAAATACATGCGGTCCGACTGCCAACGCCCCTCTTTTTTCTCAAACTGTCGCAGAGCTGAATGGTGGTCAATGTAAACCATCGTTGTAAGCCACCCCGCCCGGCCGCGACGGAATCATCCATTCGGGGAACTTGCGTCGCTCCGCGCCGTTTCCCGGAGGAGCTGGGGCGGCCATGACAATTTGATCGTCCCGGCGCCCTCGACATGTGGGCCTGGCCCTCCCATTGTCATGTTTTGGCGCCATGAATCGGATGGGATGGGCATCGCGCGACCTGAACGATGCCCTGACGGCGCGTCCCCCTGCCTGTTCTGGCGGGAGCGGCTCACGCGCCCGGAAAAAGACCGGAAAGAAAGCGATCGCATGAACCCACTCAAAACGCTGTCGGATTTCGGGCAGGCTGCATGGCTGGATTTTCTCGCCCGCAGCTTCATCGAGAAAGGCGACCTCAAACGGCTCGTCGACCAGGATGATCTGCGCGGCGTGACCTCAAATCCGGCGATTTTCGAGAAGGCCATCGCCGACACGGACGAATATGACGCGGCGGTCGCCAGCTTCCTCGCCGGCAACGACGCGTCGGTTTCCACACTTTATGACCACCTCGCCATGCAGGACATCCGCCGGGCGGCGGACGTGCTGCGGCCGGTGTATGAATCGACCCGGGGCGCGGACGGCTATGTCAGCCTCGAAGTCTCGCCCTATCTCGCCAACGATACGGAAGGCACCATCGCCGAGGCGCGCCGCTTCTGGGCCGAGGTGGACCGTCCCAACCTGATGGTGAAGGTTCCGGCGACCGATGCGGGCGTGCCGGCGATCCGCACGCTGACCAGCGAGGGCCTCAACATCAACGTCACCCTGCTGTTCTCGCAGACCGCCTACGAGCAGGTGGCCCGGGCCTATATCGACGGCCTGCGCGAACGGCTGCGCAATGGCGGCGACATCAGCCGCATCAGCAGCGTCGCCAGCTTCTTCATCAGCCGCATCGACGTGGCGGTGGACAGGCTGCTCGAGGCGAAAATGGCCGGCGCCGCGCCGGCGGAGGCGGAGCGCATCGGCGCCCTGCGCGGCAAGGTGGCGATCGCCAACGGCAAGCAGGCTTACCAGCGCTACAAGCGCCTGTTCGGCGATGACTTCGACGATCTGCGCGCCGCCGGCGCCCGGGCGCAGCGCCTGCTCTGGGCCTCCACCGGCACGAAGAACAAGGCTTACAGCGACGTTCTCTACATCGACGAGCTGATCGGCCCGGACACGGTGAACACCATGCCGCCGGCCACCATGGACGCCTTCCGCGACCACGGCCACGTCGGCTACACCCTTGAGGCCGACGTCGATGAGGCGGACGCGGTCATGCGGTCCGTCGCGGACGTAGGCGTCGATATCGAGGCGGTGGCCCATGAGCTGGTGGTTGACGGCGTGCGCCTGTTCGCCGACGCCGCCGACAAACTGCTGGGCTCGGTGGCGCGCAAGCGTCTTGCCGCCCTTGGCGACAAGGTCAACGCCCAGAGCCTCGTGCTGCCACAGGACCTGACCGACGCCGTTGCCCGCCTCACTGAAGACTGGCGCGCCTCTGGGGCCATCCGCCGCCTGTGGGCTGGCGACGCCAGCCTCTGGACCAACGCCGGCGAGGACAAATGGCTCGGTTGGCTGCGCGTGGTTGAAACCGAAACCAGCCGCGTCGACGAGCTGATCAAATTCCAGCGCGACGTGGCCGAACTGGAGTTCGCCGACGCCCTGCTGATCGGCATGGGCGGCTCAAGCCTCGGGCCGGAGGTTCTGGCCGAAACCTTTGGGGCGCCAGGACGCGCCGCGCGCCTGCATGTCATCGACTCCACCGACCCGGAACAGATCGCGGCGATCGAGTCGCGCATCAACCTGAAACGCACCCTGTTCATCGTCGCCAGCAAGTCCGGCGGCACGCTCGAACCGAATATTCTCAAGGATTATTTCTACGAGAAGGTCGCCGCCGCCCTGGGGCGCGGCGAGGTGGGCAGCCGTTTCGTCGCCATCACCGATCCGGGCTCTTCCATGGAAGAAGCGGCGAAGGCCGCCTCCTTCTGGCGCACGTTCCATGGCGAGCCGACCATCGGCGGCCGCTATGCGGTGCTGTCGCGCTTCGGCCTCGCCCCCGCCGCCGTCACCGGCATGAACCTGCGCATGTTCCTGCAGAACGCCCAGGCCATGGCCTGGACGTGCGGACCGGATGCGCCGCCGGCCGACAATCCGGGCGTGCAGCTCGGCCTGACGCTGGGCGCCGCCGCCCGCGCCGGCCGCGACAAGGTCACGCTGATCGCCTCCCCCGCCATCCGCACCTTCGGCGCCTGGGCGGAACAGCTCATCGCCGAATCCACCGGCAAGCAGGGCAAGGGCCTGATTCCGGTCGACAATGAGCCGGCGGCGGATCTGGCGGCCTATGGCCCTGACCGCGTCTTCATCTACCTGCGGCTGCGCAAGGCGTCGAACCTGGCGCAGGATGAGTTCGTTGCGGCGCTGGAGCGCGCCGGCCACCCGGTCGCGCGCATCGACATCGCCTCGCCCGATCGTATCGTCCAGGAGTTCTTCCGCTTCGAGATCGCCACGGCGGTCGCTGGCTCGGTCATCGGCATCAACCCGTTCGACCAGCCCGACGTGGAGGCCAGCAAGGTCAGGACCCGCGAGCTGAGCGCCGCCATCGAGCAGACCGGCGCCCTGCCCGCCCAGCAACCGGCGGCGCAGGTGGGGCCGTTCACGCTCTACGCCGACCCCGCCGGCGCCGGCGCCATCGCCGAGGCGGCCCGCTCCGGCGGTCTTGCCGGGGCGCTCAACGCCCATTTCAACCGGCTTGTCCCCGGCGATTACGTGGCGCTGCTGGCGTATCTGAACCGCAATGAGGCGAACACCGAGGTGTTGCAGGGCGCCCGCAAGGCGTTGCTGGAGCGCCGCCGCGTCGCCACCTGCCTCGGCTTCGGGCCGCGCTTCCTGCACTCCACCGGCCAGGCCTACAAGGGCGGCCCCAACACCGGCGTGTTCCTGCAGATCACCGCTGATCACGCCGCCGACCTGCCGGTGCCCGGCCGCAAGCTCAGCTTCGGCCAGGTCGAGGCGGCGCAGGCGGCCGGCGATCTGGCGGTGCTGGAGGAACGCGGCCGGCGCTTCCTGCGGGTCCACGTCAGCGGCGACGTCGCGGAAGGGTTGCGGCAGATCGCCGGGGCAGTCGGCTAAAAAAAAAACGGCGGGCGCCCCCGCGCCCGCCTCCCCGGATGGGGATGCCGCCGGTTCCGCGCCTGAAGCAGTTTCCGATCCGGCGAATCACATCCCGGAAGCCAGAATTTGAATGGACGCGTTTTCTTCACGCGAACGGATATCCACTTCGCTGGAGAACGCTTCGGAGAAAGGCGACGTCTAATGCAGCTTGGAATGATCGGGCTCGGCCGCATGGGCGGCAATATCGTCCGCCGGCTCATGCAACGCGGTCATCAGGCCGTCGTCCATGACCGCGCTGAAGCGGCGGTGGCGACGCTGGCTGCTGAAGGCGCTGTCGGCGCCGCCTCCCTCGCTGATCTGGTGCAGAAGTTGCAGGCGCCGCGCGCCGTCTGGGTGATGCTGCCGGCGGGCGCCGCCACCGAGGACACGGTGATGCAGCTTGGCGAGCTGCTGTCGCCCGGCGACGTCATCATTGATGGCGGCAACAGCTTCTGGCGCGACGATGTGCGCCGCGCCGGCGTATTGCGCGAAAAAGGCGTCCATTACGTGGACGTGGGCACCAGCGGCGGCGTCTGGGGCCTGGAGCGCGGCTATTGCATGATGATCGGCGGCGACAGGGAGGCGGTTGACCGGCTCGACCCGATCTTCGCCGCCCTCGCCCCGGGCCTCGGCGACATTCCCCGCACGCCGGGCCGCGACGGCCGTGACCCGCGCGTCGAGCAGGGTTACCTGCACGCCGGCCCCAACGGCGCCGGTCATTTCGTCAAGATGATCCACAACGGCATCGAATACGGCATGATGCAGGCCTACGCCGAAGGCTTCGACATCCTGAAATCGGCCGATGCGCCGGTGCGGCCGGACAATGAGCGCTTCAGCTTCGATCTCGCCGACATCGCCGAGGTCTGGCGCCGGGGCAGCGTCATCAGCTCCTGGCTGCTCGATCTCACCGCCGACGCCCTCGCCAGCGACGGCAAGCTCGACGGCTTCTCCGGTTACGTGGACGATTCCGGCGAAGGCCGCTGGACCATTCAGGCGGCGATCGAGCAGGCGACCCCGGCCGAGGTGCTGACCGCGGCGCTCTACACCCGCTTCCGCTCCCGCCAGCAGCACACCTTCGCGGAGAAGATGCTGTCGGCCATGCGCAAGGGCTTCGGCGGGCATGTTGAAGCGCCAGGCAAACCCAGCGCCTCCGACAACGCCGCCGTGGCGCGCGGCGAGGGAGGCAACGCATGAACGCCGATCCCGCCGAGCAGGCCCACCCCGATCCCTGCTGCTTCGTCATTTTCGGCGCATCCGGCGACCTGACCCGCCGCCTGCTGCTGCCGGCGCTCTACAATCTGGCCGCCAGCGACCTGATGCCGGAGCGTTTCGCCCTTGTCGGCGTGGCGCGCGGCGAGGACACGGACGACAGTTTCCGCGCCAGGCTGGAGGAGGCGCTGCGGGAGTTCTCCACCCGACCGCTCACCCGCAAGACCGTGGCGCGGATCCTGAAAAACGTCAGCTATGTCCAGGCTGACCCGGAGCAGGAAGGCAGTTTCGAACGCCTCAAGGCCCATATCGAAAAAGTCGAAACGGACGTCGGAACCGGCGGCAACCGTATTTTCTACCTGGCGACGCCGCCCTCGGGCTTCGCGCCCATCGTCACGGCGCTGGGTCAGGCCGGGCTGGTGAAGCAGAGCCGCGACGCCTGGCGGCGGGTGATCGTCGAGAAACCGTTCGGCACGGATCTCGAATCGGCCCGCAAGCTGAATGAATCCCTTCTGGAAATCCTTCAGGAGGACCAGATTTTCCGCATGGACCACTACCTCGGCAAGGAGACGGTCCAGAACATCATGATCCTGCGCTTCGCTAACGGCCTGTTCGAGCCGTTGTGGAACCGCAATCACATCGATCATGTGCAGATCACCGTGGCCGAGACGGTCGACGTCGGCCGGCGCGGCAAGTTCTATGACGCCACCGGGGCCCTGCGCGACATGGTGCCCAACCACATGTTCCAGCTGCTGTCGCTGGTGGCGATGGAGGCGCCCGCCCGCTTCGACGCGCCGGCGGTGCGCGCCGCCAAGGCCGAGGTGCTGCAGGCGATCAGCCAGTACACGCCCGCCGAGGCGATGAAGAACTCCGTGCGCGCCGCCTATGAGGGCGGCGTGGTGCGCGGCCAGAAGGTGACCGCCTACCGCGAAACGCCGGATGTTCTGGCCGACAGCGCCACCGAAACCTATGTGGCCTTGAAACTGATGGTCGACACCTGGCGCTGGGCCGGCGTGCCGTTCTACCTGCGCACCGGCAAGGCGCTCGGCGCGCGCAAATCCGAGGTGGCGATCAAGTTCAAGGAAGCGCCGTTCAGCATGTTCCGCAATACGCCGGTCGATCGCCTCGCCCAGAACTTCCTGGTACTCGGCATCCAGCCTGACGAAACCATCAAGCTCCACTTCAACGCCAAGGCGCCGGGGCCGGAACTGGAGATCGGCGGCGTCGACATGACGTTCCGTTACGACGACTTCTTCGACGCCGCGCCGACCACCGGCTACGAAACGCTGATCTATGACTGCATGGCCGGCGACGGCATGCTGTTCCAGCGCGCCGACGCGGTGGAGGCCGGCTGGGCGGCGGTGGAGCCGTTCCAGAAGGCCTGGGCGAAAGCCAACGACAGGGATGGCGGCAAGGATCTGGCGACTTACCCCGCCGGCACCGATGGACCGGAGGAGGCCGACAAGCTGATCTCCCGGGATGGCCGCGCCTGGCGCCCACTGTTGTGAATGCGCCAGCGGCGCATCCGCCAGCGTCCGCCTGCCAGACGGTCCGCCTGTCAGACGGCCAGCGCGACAGGGCGCCGTCATGGCGACGGCGCAGCCCAGTGCATTCCCGCGACCGGCCAGGCCGGCCGCGACCAGCTTCACCTCCTGATGGAGCCGACCGGAGATTCGCATGGCTGTCGTGAAGACCAGGGTTGCCGCCAACGCCGACGCCCTCAGCCACACCGCCGCGCGCTGGCTGGAAAATGCGTTGACAACGGCCGAGGCCAGGCGTGGGCCGGACCAGCAGTTGCGCGTCTGCCTGTCGGGCGGATCGACGCCGAAACGTCTCTATGAACTGCTGGCCACGCCGCACTGGGCCGAACGCCTGCCGTGGGACCGCATCGCCTGGTACTTCGGCGACGACCGCTTCGTGCCCCATGACCACCCGGACAGCAACGCCCGGATGGCCGACGCCGCGCTGTTCGCCCATACGCCGGACACCGACGTCAATGTCATTCCCTATGGCCCGGATATCGAGGTTTGCGCCCGGGCCTACGATTCCCTGCTGCGCGCGGCGCATGCCGGGGACGCTGGCGCGCCCCTGTTCGACGCGATGATCTGTGGCGTTGGCCTCGACGGGCATACGGCGTCGCTGTTTCCGGGGAAACCGGCGCTGGCGGTGGACGACCGGCTGGCCGTCGCCGTCCCCGAAGCCGGCCAGGCGCCCTTCGTCCCGCGCATCAGCCTGACCTTCCGGGCGCTCAACGACAGCCGCGCCACGGCGGTGCTCGCCGCCGGCGCCGACAAGCGGGACATTCTGACCCGTATTTTCGCCGGCGATGACCTCCCGGCCGGCCGCATCACGGCCCACGACAGCCTGACCTGGCTGCTGGACGAGGCGGCGGCGCCCGCCTCCCTGCCGCGCCCGGGCCCCGCCGCCGGCTGATCCGCGCGATGGCGGCGCGCCCCTGGTCCCCTTGCTCCGTGACGGCCATCGTCGTCATGGGCGTGTCCGGCGCCGGCAAGACCACCATCGGCAGGGCGCTGGCGCGGCGGCTGGACATGGCGTTCATTGACGCCGACGATCTGCATCCGCCGGCTAACGTGGCGCGCATGGCCGCCGGGCTGCCGCTCACCGACGCCGACCGCGCGCCGTGGCTGGCGCGGGTGCGCGCCGCCATCGGCGACGCCCGGCGCGACGGTCGCCAGCTGGTGATCGCCTGCTCGGCGCTGAAGCGATGTTATCGGCAGGCGATCGGCGGCGGCGCGGCCGATGTGCGCATGGTCTGGCTCACCGGCGCGCCGGAACTGATCCGTCGCCGGATGGGCGCGCGCCAGGGGCATTTCATGACGGCGGCCATGCTCGACAGCCAGCTGGCGACGCTGGAGCCGCCCGCGCCGGGCGAAAACATCCCCCGGGTGGACGTCGACGCCACGCCGGAGGCAATCGTCGACCGCATCCTCGCCGACCTGTTTCCCGGAATGCGGACCCGTTTAGCCGAATTCTGACCAGATGCATCCGTCCGGTCGGAAAGCGCTCCATGGAGGCATGACATGACGACTGAAGGCCAGCGCCGCGCCCCGCCCGACCAGTTGAAATGGGTGGTGTCAGATGTGGACGGCACCATCGTCAACCGGGACAAGGAGGTGACGGAGGCCAGCCGCCGCGCGGCCCAACGCCTGCGCGCCGCTGGCGTCGGCCTCACCATCGCCAGCAGCCGCCCGCCGTGGGGCATGCGACATGTGGCGGACGCGCTGCAGATCGACGGCCCGATCGCCGGCTTCAACGGCGCCGTGGTGGTCGGCAGCGACGGCAAGGCGCTGCGCGAAACCCGCATTCCGGCCGAGGCGGCCCGCGCCGCCCTTGATCTGCTGGCTGCGGAAAAGATCAGCGCCTGGCTGTTCACCGACAGCATGTGGCTGATTCTGGACCCGGAGGGTCCGCATGTGGCCCATGAGCGGCGAACCATCAAATCCGATCCGGCGGTGGTCCCGGATTTCGCGCCATGGGTCTGCCAGGGCTGCAAGATCGTCGGCGCCAGCGACGATTACGATCACCTGGCCGACGTCGCCCGCCGCATGGGCGTTCTGCTCGCAGACAGCGCCAACAGCGGCCTGTCGCAGAAATACTACCTCGACGTGACGCCGCCTGGCGTCGACAAGGGTTCGGCTGTCGATTTTGTCAGCGAGGCCTTCGCCATTCCCGCCGCCTCCATCGCCGTCATCGGCGACATGGACAACGACGTGGCCATGTTTCGCAGGGCCGGTTTCGCCATCGCCATGGGCAACGGCTCGCCGGCGGCGCTGGCCGCCGCCGACATGGTCACCCGCAGCAACAATGAGGACGGCTTCGCCGCCGCCATCGACGCCCTGCTGGATGGCCGGACCGGGGTATGATGTCCCCGGTTTAGCCCACCCGCATCTTGCCGGCGTAGGGCAGTGAACTGGACAGGCCGCCATCGACCGGGAAAGCCTGGCCATTGACGTAAGAAGCGTCGTCGCTGGCGAGGAACAGCGCCATCGCCGCGATTTCATGCGGCTGGCCAGGACGGCGCAGCGGGTTGAGCTGGCCGATCTTGTCCTCGGTGCCGCGTTCCTTCGCCCCATCGAAGATCGGTTTGGTCATGCCGGTTTCGATCAGGCCAGGGCAAATGGCGTTGACGCGCACGCCCGTGCCATACAACGACGCCGCCGTTGTCTGCACCAGGGAAATCACCCCCGCCTTCGAGGCGCTGTAGGGATTGCCGCCGGCGTTGGCGCGCAGGCCGGCCACCGACGCGGTGCAGATGATCGAGCCGGCGCCCGCCTTCACCATGTGCGGCGCGCCATGCTTGATGGCGAGGAACGGCCCGATCAGATTGACCCGCAGCACCTCCTGCCAGTGCTCCACCGTCTGCTCGAACAGCGGCACGAGCCCGCCGCTGATGCCGGCGTTGGCGAACAGCACGTCGAGCCCGCCCAGATGCGCGACCGCCTTGCCGATGAAGTCGACAACCTCATTTTCGGAGCCGCCGTCGGCGGAAAGGGCAAGAATCTCGAAACCTTCCTTGCGGGCCAGCTCCGCCGTTTCGCTCACCCCGGCGGCGTTGCGGTCCACCGCCACCACCTGAGCGCCTTCACTGGCGAACAGGCGGGCGCTGGCCCGGCCGATGCCGCTGCCGGCGCCGGTGACAATGGCGCGTTTGCCCTCAAGACGTCCCATGAATGTTCTCCCTGTGCTTCTGCTGCTTTGCCGGCCGACCTTCTGGAACGCTCTTCCCCGCGACCGCCACGCCGCGCATGAAACATGCGCGGGCTGAAAATTGTTATTACATTTTGCAGCGGACGCACGCCCGACTTTCTGACCACGCGGGGAAACCGTACGTCCACGACGGCGGGACCGGTTGTCTCGCCAGCGGTGGCGTGAATAGCCACGCATTATTCACATCAACGATTGTGATTTATATATTTCCCCTTACACGGACGCTAAAATATGCTAGCCCGGTGCATCCCATGGAGGAACGGTCGCCATGCCACAGGCTTCGCAGCATTTTACTTCAATCGGTCACCGGCTGGCCGGCTTTTTCCGGGCCGGGGCTGCGGCCGGGCGCGGCGTGGCCATCGCTGCGGCGCTGACGCCGGTCATGCTCGCCTCCGCCCAGGCTGAGACGCCGGTGCGCATTGGCTATATCCCGATTATCGGCGCCGCGCCGGTCGTCGTCGCCGACAAGGAAGGCTGGCTGAAGGCCGATGGCGTCAAGCCGACCTTCACCGTGTTCGAGTCCGGCCCGAACATGATCCAGGCCCTCGCCTCCGGCACCATCGACGTCTATGTCGCCGGCATCGCGCCGCTGGCCGTCGCCCGGTCCAAGGGCATCGACGTCAAGGTTGTCGCCGCCACGGCCATTGAGGAAATGACGGTGATGGCCGGGCCGAAGCTGGCCCCGTATTTCGAGGGCGGCAAGCCTGCCGCGGAAGCCTTCAGGGCGTTCCGTGCAAAAGAAGGCAAGCCGGCCCGCCTCGCCACCCAGCCGCCGGGCTCGGTGCCGGACACCACCCTGCGCCACTGGCTTGACCGGGTGAACAAGGTGGACAAGGCCGATTACCAGATCGTGCCCATGGGCATCGACGCCACCCAGCAGGCGCTGCTGGCCGGCGCGGTCGACGGCGCCACCGTGCGCGAACCCGCCGACTCGATCATCGCCGCCCGCAATCCGGCCATCAAGATCGTGGCGCTTGGCGGCGACATGTTCCCCACCCAGCCCGGCACGGTCATCGCCGTTTCCGGCGCCTTCCTGAAGGCGCACCCGGAGGCGGTGCAGTCGCTGGTCAACGCCAGCGTGCGGGCGATCAAATTCATCAAGGACGAGCCGGCGAAGGCGTCGCCGCACATCGGCCAGGTGCTCGGCAAGGGCCTGATACCGGACGCGGTCGTGCAGAAAGCGCTGGCCTCCCCGGCCACGAAGCTGGAGGCCGATCCGAAGATCATCATCGAGCCGACGGCGAAGATGCAGGCCTACCAGGTGGAGCTGGGCACGGTGCCGGAAGCCGCAGCCCTGGACGGCCTGTTCGACCCCTCCTTCTATGAGAAGGCAAAAGCTGGCAAATAACATCGGCAGGCGCGGCCGCCGCGCCCCGAAAGCCCGGTCTCCTGCCCGGGCGTATCCCGCCAGCTGGTCCCGGCGCGGACGCCAGTCCGTTCCCGTGGACCTGGAGTGATATCGTTGAAAAATTCCAGGCCATACATCCTCGGTCTTGCCGGGCTGGTCGCCTTTCTGGGGCTGTGGGAGCTTGCGCCGCGCCTCGGCCTCGTCAATCCGATGCTGCTGCCGGCGCCCAGCGCCATTCCGGCGGCGTTGCGCGGCGAGATCGCCTCCGGCATGTGGCAGGACGCCATGGCCAGTTCCATCGGCCATTACCTGATGGGTCTTGCCATCGGCTCCGCCTGCGGCGTGGCGCTCGGCGTCGCCACCGGCATGTTCCGCGTGGCCGAGGAGTCCGTGGCCTGGGTGGTGCGGCTGCTGCGGCCGATTCCAGGTCTCGCCTGGGTGCCGTTCGCCATCATCTGGTTTGGCGTCAACGCCCCGGCGGCGATCTTCATTATCGCCATGGGCGTGTTCTGGATCGTCTATTTCGCCACCTTCGGCGCCGTGCGCTCGGTGGATCGCGACCTGCTGGAAGTGGCCGACGCCTTCGGCTTCCGCTCCGCCTGGTCCCGCCTCGTCAAGATCATCCTGCCCGCCGCCATTCCCGGCATTTTCGTCGGCCTGCGCACCGCCCTTGGCCAGGCCTGGATGGCCGTGGTCGCGGCGGAAATTTTCGGCGTCTTCGGCCTCGGCCAGCGCATGATGCAGGCCTCCAGCCTGCTCGCCACCGATATCGTGGTGGTCTACATGCTGACCATGGCCGTGCTCTACGGCCTGATCGACACCGGCTTCATGCGTCTCCAGAACTGGCTGCTGCGATGGAAACCATAATCGACATCCGCGGCCTCGGCCTGACATTCGAGCAGAACGGCCGCAAGACGGAAGTGCTGCGCGGGCTCGACCTGCAGGTGCGCCGGGGCGAGTTTGTCGCCATCGTCGGCCCCTCCGGCGTCGGCAAATCGACCCTGCTGCGCGTCATGATCGGCCTCGCCAAGGCCAGCAGCGGTTCGGTGAAGCTCAACACGCGGCCCGGTCCCGTGCCGGCGGCGCTGGTGTTCCAGGACGCGCGGCTGCTGCCGTGGCGCAAGGTGGTCAGCAATGTCGCCTTCGGTCTGGAGCATCCGGGCGTCTCGCGGGCCGAGCGGCGCAAACGCGCCCATGAGGCGCTGGAATTCGTCGGCCTCGACAATCTGGCCGAACGCTGGCCGCACCAGCTGTCCGGCGGCCAGCGCCAGCGCGTCGCCCTCGCCCGCGCGCTGGCGGCCGGCTCGGACATCCTGCTGATGGATGAGCCATTCTCCGCCCTCGACGCCATCACCCGCGAGAATTTGCAGAACGAACTGCTGCGGGTGTGGCAGGCGACCGAGCGCACCATCCTGTTCGTCACCCACGACATGGACGAGGCGGTCTATCTGGCCGACCGGGTCATCGCCATTGTCGGCGCGCCCGGTGAAGTGCGCTCATCCATCGAAGTGACGGCGCCGCGCCCGCGCCGCCGCAGCGATCCGGAATTGCAGGCGATCATCCGCCGGCTGCGCTCCGACCTGGCGGCGGATTCCGCCGCGTTGTGACCAGGGGCGCGCCGGCGACGGCCGCCGCGAATTGCCATGTGTCCCTTGCGGGCCATTTATCCCTGAGGGAAAGGAGACATCATGTCTGAAGGCGCCAGAATTTCCGCCCTCCGCTTTTCCCGCCGCCAGGCGCTTGGCGTCCTGACCGGCGCCGCCGCCCTGCCGTTCGCGGCCCCTGTCCGCGCCGCCGCGCCTGTCCCGGTGCGGGTCGGCTATGTGCCGGTGATCGGCGCCTCCGCCTTTTATGTGCTCGACAGGGCCGGCTGGGCCAAAGACGCGGGGCTGGCCATCACCACCACCAAATTCGATTCTGGTCCCGCCGCCATTTCAGCCCTCGCCTCCGGCACGCTCGACGTGCTGGCGATTGGCGTCGCGCCGGTGGCCGTCGCCTTCTCGCGCGGCATCGACGTGCGGATCATCGCCGCCGGCGGCATCGGCGGCTCCCTGTTCCTCGCCGGCGGCCCGCTGGCGAAGGCTTTCGCGGACGCCCAGGGCAATCCGGCCCAGGCTTTCGCGGCTTTCCGCAAGACCAACGGCAAACCGGCCCGCATCGGCGCGCTGCCGCCCGGCGCCGTGCCAACCACCGCCTTCCGCTACTGGCTGAAGCAGAACCGGGTCGACCCGGCTGATCTCGAGATCATCACCATGGGCATCGAGGCGACGCAGCAGGCGTTGCTGGCCAACGCCATTGACGGCGGCCAGGTGCTGGAGCCGGCGGCGACCATCGTGCAGCAGCGCATCCCTGCCGCCCGGGTCATCGCCACGGCGCCACAGATGCTGCCAAACGCGCCGGGTGTGGTCTACGCCGCCACCGGCGCCTTCATGCGCGCCCAGCCAGCAGCGGTCGATGCGTTCCTGAAGCTGGCGATCCGCGCCACGGAACTGGTGCGCAACCGGCCAGCCGAGGCGGCCCCTTATGTGCAACAGGTCCTTGGCTCTGGCCTGGTGAGCGCCACCGTGCTGGAAAAAGCCCTTGCTTCCCCCGCCGTGTCCTTCGTCGTCGATCCCCACGACATCGTGCCGACCACGCGCGAGATGCTCGATTTTCAGGTCGAACTCGGCGACTTCAAAAGCGCGCCGAAAACCGATGGCCTGTTTGATTTCGGCCCGTGGGAGCGCGTGCAGGGCGGCGCCGGCAAAAAATAGCGCCCGAAAAATAACACCCCCGAGCCGCCGCCTCGCCCAGCCGGACATGACGATGCGCCGCAGCCTTTGCGACGCCGCTGCGCCCCGCCGCCCGCACCCGCAGGGACGGACGACGACCAATCGCGCGCGGCCCCGCAACGCGCGGAGCCGCCTGGCATTCAGCGCGTCACTCCGCAGGCGCCGTTGCCCCAAGCGCGCATGCGACCTGTTCCCAGAAATTACTCACATTATAGCAACGCACGGCGCATTGGGCCTGGTTGCCGCCAGTGAACGCGCAGGCCTGGGCGCCGGCCCAAGGCGAGAAGGCGAGGGTCATCGCAAGCGCGGCCACGCCTGCGCGGATCAGCTTGTTCATGTGTTTCTCCATCTGCGAGGGGACTACCTGGCTAACTTCAACGCCCGGATTTATGCGCAGCCGTCGGCCTGGCGCTGATGATGCAGGTCGTGTGCATCCAGCCGGGCTCAATATGACTGCACGCCGCCGCGCAATCACCGGACATGCCAGAGACGGCGCAGGCCTGCGCAGGCGCTGTCGCGAAGACGAAGCTGGTCATCGCCAGAATTGCCGAAAGAATAGCGGGGAATTTCATCAAACCCTCCCATAATTAAGTTTATGCGGAAATGGGTGTACCTCTTCGCACTTGTTTTAATTGCCTCAACAACTGAACTTTGACGATCGCCAAATGTGGACGCGGCCTGCGTCGTGACCTGCCGAACGCGCCAGGCGTCGTCTACGCCACCGGCGCCTTCATGCGCGCCCAGCCAGAAGCGGTCGATGCGTTCCTGAAGCTGGCGATCGCGACAGGAAACGGGTCCGCAACCGGCCCGCCCCGCCGGGACCGGCCTTTATGTGCAGCAGGTTCCTGGCTCCGGTGAGCGCCGCCGTGCTGGAAAAAGCCTTTTGCATCCCCAGCCGCATCCGTCGTCGTCGATCCCCACGACATCGCGCCGGCGACGCTTGAGACGCCCAATTTTCAGGTCGAACCGGGGAAACTTCAAAGGCGCGCCAAAAGCCGGCGGCCTGGCTGATTTCGGCCCATGGGAGCGCGCGGAAGGTGGAGAAAAAACAGAAAAATAACAGCGGCGACCTGCCGGCCGCCTGCCACCCGCGCCGGCCCGGCTGGTGTGGATGCGGAGCGGCGCACGACTTGCGGCGTCGCTCCGCGGAGTAATATCAGATCAGCATCAACGGATATTGCGTCAGGAGTCAGCGCATTGTCTCCGGATCTGGCCGGGGAGCTGGCGCGGCCCCCAGCGAGCAAAGCATCTGCTCCCAGAAGTTCCTGACCTTATAGCAAGCTTCAATGCATTCGATGTTACTGCCGCCGCGGATCATGCAGGCCTGGGCGCTGGTCCAGGGAGCCGCGACGCACCCCATTGTCAGCACGACCATCGTCGCGCGCATCAGCTTCTTCATGTGTCTCTCCATAAAATATCGCCGGGGTGTCGTATCGCCAGCGCAAGGCGGCGCGCCACGTGGCCGCGCCTTCTGGACATCGGGGGGAACAGATCGCCGGCTTCAGCGCGCCGACGCATCTCCGGCAGGCGGCGTGGCGCCAAGGATGCAGAGCGTATGCCGCCAGCCAGGCGCGATCGTGCTGCACGCCTCATCGCAATCGCCGGATACGGCGGAAAGCGCGCAGGCGCGCGCGGGCGCCGTGGCGGCGACAGCGCAGAAAGTCACAAGCAGCACCACAAAGGCATTCAAAATTCTCATCACAACCTCATGTAATTTTGAAAACAATCCATAAGAAAATATGAAATTTTCTTATGGACCCGCCTTTGGTCCCGAAACGAATTTATGCCTACCACCGGATTCGAACTGCGCGCTTTCGTCCAGGTTCACCATATGGCGGGCCGCCGGCGGCGGCCGGACCGGCGCGCTCCGCCCGCGGGCGTTTGCGAAAGCCCGGGGCGTCAGAAAACCCGTTTGCCGATGCTCCGGAATGCGCTATCTGGACGGGATGCGAAAATGGCTTTCGCAACCTGCGCGAAGCCACCGACCAGATCCGCCGCGCGACGAAGAGGGGACATTATGGCGCTCGAACCGGAAACCTTCAGGCAACTGCTTGACACTGTTGAGCGTTTCGTCCGCGAGCGCCTGATCCCCAACGAAGAGCGCGTCGCCGAGACCGACGAGATTCCTGAAGACATCCTCGCCGAAATGCGTGAGCTTGGCCTCTATGGCCTGTCCGCGCCGGAAGAGTTCGGCGGGCTTGGCCTGACCATGGCCGAGGAAGCCGAGGTGGTTTACCTGCTTGGCCACGCCTCGCCGGCGTTCCGCTCGGCCATCGGCACCAATGTGGGCATTGGCTCGCAGGGCATCGTGCTCGACGGCACCGAGGAGCAGAAGAAAGAGTGGCTGCCCAGGATCGCCAGCGGCGAGGTCGTGGCCTCCTTCGCCCTCACCGAGCCAGAGGCCGGTTCGGACTCCGCCTCGGTGCGCACGCTCGCCCGCAAGGATGGCGATCATTACGTCGTCAACGGCTCCAAGCGCTTCATCACCAATGCGGCCCGCGCCGGCATGTTCACGCTGATGGCCCGCACCGGCGGCCCCGGCGCCGGCGGCATCTCGGCCTTCATCGTGCCGGCTGACCTGCCTGGCATCAAGATCGGCAAGTCGGAGAAGAAGATGGGCCAGCAGGGCGCCCACATCCATGACGTGATCTTCGAGGACTGCCGCGTGCCGGCCGCCAACATCATCGGCGGCAAGGAAGGCCAGGGCTTCAAGACCGCCATGAAAACCCTTGAGAAGGGCCGCCTGCACATCGCCGCCCTGTGCTGCGGCGTCGCCAGCCGCCTGATCGAGGAGAGCGTCCGCTACGCCTCCGAGCGCAAGCAGTTCGGCCAGGCCATCGGCGAATTCCAGCTGATCCAGGCCATGCTCGCCGACAGCAAGGCCGAAGCCTACGCCGCCCTGTGCATGGTGCGCGACGCAGCGAGGAAGCGCGACGCCGGCGAGCCTGTCGCCACCGAGGCTTCGTGCTGCAAGCTGTTCGCCTCGGAAATGGTCGGCCGCGTCGCCGATCGCGCCGTGCAGATCCATGGCGGCTCCGGCTACATCCGCGACTACGCGGTGGAGCGTTTCTATCGCGACGTCCGCATCTTCCGCCTCTATGAGGGCACCAGCCAGGTGCAGCAGCTCATCATTGCCCGCAACCTGCTGAAGGAAGCGGCGAACGCCTGATCCGCACGCTGGCCACCAGTAACCAGCCGGGCCGTCCACCAGGACGACCCGGCTTTTTCTTTGCCCGCGCGGCCTGCCCCGGCGCGGCCCTCCAATTTGTTATAACAAATTCATTGCCGCTGCTGGCCACCGCCACCTATCCTGCCTGTCGAGACGACGAATCCGGGCCCCGGATCAAAGAGCGTCCATCCAGGAGGAACAGATGAACAAGGACACGTTCGCCACGCCGTCCCGCCGCGACATGCTGCGCCTTGGCGGGCTCACCGCCCTGGGCGGCGTCGCCGCCGCCGCGGGCATTGGCGGCCTGGCCGCCCCCGCCCTCGCCAAAAAGGGCCAGTATGATACGGGCGCCGATGACAGGGAGGTGCGGATCGGCCAGACCCTGCCCTTCAGCGGCCCCGCCTCCTACATCGGCGTCTCCGGCCGCGTCCAGCTTGCCTACTTCGAACGGCTCAACAAAAAGGGCGGCGTGAACGGCCGCCAGGTGCGGCTGATCGCCCTCGACGACGCCTACAGCCCGCCCAAGACGGTGGAGGCGACGCGGCGGCTGATCGAGAGCGAGCACGTGCTGGGCACTTTCGGCTCCATCGGCACCGCCTGCCAGGCCGCCGTGCAGCGCTACATGAACAGCCGCAAGATCCCGCAACTGATGATCGGCACTGGCGCCGCCCGCTTCAACAACCCCAGGGAATTCCCGTGGACGACGCCTGGCAGCGCCCTTTACTCCACCGAGGCGCGGGTGCTGGCGCGCCACCTCCTGGCCACCAAGCCCGACGCCAGGATCGCCATTCTCCACCAGGTGGACGAGCTGGGGCGGGATTACCTGACCGCCTTCAGGGAGGAACTGGGCGACAGGGCGAAAGCCATGATCGTGGCGGAAGCCAGCTATGAAGTCGCCGATCCCACCGCCGACTCCCAGGTGCTGAAGCTGGCGAGCACGAACGCCAGCGTATTTCTCAATCTCACCGTCGGGAAATTCGTCTCGCAGTCGCTGCGCAAGGTGCAGGAAACCGGCTGGCGGCCGGACCAGTACCTGCTCAGCGGCTCGGCAACGATCTCGCTGCTCAAACCCGCCGGAAAGGGCGGCGAAGGCGCGCTGGCGCTGCGCTCGGTGCGCAGCATTTCCAGCCCGCGCTGGAAGAACGACCCGGCGGTGATCGACTATTTCAACTTGCTGGACGCCCATCTGCCCAATCTGGACCGGACCGACAACCTTGGCTTCGCCGGCTATTCCATGGCCAACGTGCTGCACCAGATGCTGGAGCGGTGCGGCGACAACCTCACCCGGGATAACCTGCTGAAGGTGGCCACCAACCTCACCGACATGACCGCGCCCATCAACCTGCCCGGCGTCAATTTCAGCACGACGCCAGAGGATTACGCGCCGCTCAGGAACTATGAGCTGTCACGCTATGAGAATGACGACTGGACCGGCATCAAGGTGCTGTCCTGATCGTCAGGGCTGGAGCGCCAGGGAAACCGGCGCTCCATTCCCGCCTCAAAACGCCGCCGCGCACGGCGGCGGCTCCACATCCGTCAACGCCGCGCGCCGCGCCGCCAGATCGTCGCGCAGCGCAACGGCGGCTTCAAAGAACTGTTCCTGCACGCCGGCGACAAAGGGGTTGCGCAGGGCGATGGCGTCGAACACCGCCGGATTGTCGCGCCGCACCATGTCCACCGCCTGCATCAGCAGCGCGTAGCTGCGGGTGGCCATGCGCGTCGGGCGTTCATCGAGCGACGCCACCAGCCGCGCCACCATGTGGGTGACGCCCTGCACCATGGCCATCTCGCGGTCGTGCTCATCCGGGGTGGCGAATTGCGTCTCCAAGCCAAAACCGGCCTTCAGCAGCGCCGCCAGCCGGAACACCCGGCGCCCGCGCACCGGGCAAACCACCAGCCGCAGCCCGGCCAGCCCGTCAGCGGCGCTCTGCGGCCCGAACAGCGGATGCAGCCCGGCGATCTCCACGTGCGCCGGCAGATTGGCCACCATGTCGGCCACCGGCTGCACCTTCACCGAGCCCACGTCGACAACGAGTGTCCCGGGGCGCAGCCAGGGGGCGATCTGCCGACAGATCGTGGCCGTCGCCGCCACCGGCGCGGCCAGCACCACCAGGGGGCATGAGGCAGCCTCCGCCAGGCTCACCGGGGACAGGCTGCAGGACGCCGGCGGATATGCGTCGGCCGCCTCCGGCGCCGCGTCATGGGCAAGCAGGCGCACGCCCGCTGGCGCATAACGCGCGATCAGGCGGCCGAAGGCGCCGAAGCCGAGGAGCCCAATGCGGGAAAAATCCGCCGGCGACGCAACAGCAACGTCAGGCGCAGCAGACGTCCCATCGGCGCAGCCGGATGCGTCAGAACCAAAACTGAAATCGGAAACAGCCGAAGGCGCGAACATGACAAGGCCCTTGTGCGGGCTGCGCGCCGGAAAGCTGGAAAGGAATGGTTCAACCGCCGGCGTCGCAGCGGTTGAACATGAGAATGCAGGCCGCTGTTATGTGAACAGCGGATAATAGCGACCGAAGCTGACGGCGGAGCGCGGAAGGCCCCGTGCGATCGTGCATGACATGGCCGGCGGGATAAGCCGCCGGCCGGAAAAAGTCAAATGAGAACAGACCAGATGCAGGACGCTGGCTCAGGCGCACCCTGCGCGCGGCCCGCTATCGCGCGCCTTCAGCGCTTCTCCATCCCCGGCAGATCCAGCCCGGCGGGGCGGCCGTCGTCCTCGATATCGACGTCGAAATTCTCCAGGAAGCGGCTCACCATCATGTAGAAGCCAATGGAGAACACCAGGTGCTGGGTGTGCTTCGGCCCCAGCTTCTCCAGCACCGGATTGAAGGTGGCGTCGGAGGCGCGGACGTTGTGGACGATGTCGTCGGTGAGACGCATCACCTGCTTTTCCAGCTCATTGAACGCCGCCGCGTCCGGCCCTTCGTGGATGGCGCGGATTTTCTCTTCCGACATGCCGTAGCTGCGGCAGATGGCTTCGTGCTGGTAAACCTCGTAGGAGGCCCTGCTCAGCACGCCAACCCGCACGATGGCGATCTCGCGCAGCACCGGATCGAGATCGGAATGGATCAGCAACTGGTTGCCGAACTTGACGAACTGCCCCATCAGCCGGCCGGAATGGCCCATCATCCGGAACAGGTTCAGCGGCGGCAATTTGGCGTAAATCTTCTCGACTTCGGCATCGGCTTCGGCGCGGTCGAAATAGGGAATGCGGGCCATGTTTCCTCCTGAAGCGCGTTATCGCGTTTGATCTGGTCCAGATATGCCGGAGGGCGCGGCGCCGCGCCAGAGGCTGTCCCGCCGCCCTGCCATGTCCGGGAAGCCCGGGCGGCTCACGCCTCGCCGTCGCCGGCAGGCGGATAACGGTGGGTTCGCCCCGAAGGGTCGGTCACCAGCGCGCCGCCAGCATGGTCCGGGTCGTCGCAAATATAGTTCGGCCCGATTGGCGATTTGCCGAAGCCGCCTGGAATATCCAGCACATAGGTTGGCTGGGCGACGCCGGAGAGGCGGCCGCGCAGATCGCGCATCAGCCCCTGGCCTTCGGCGATGGTCGTGCGCAAATGGCTGGAGCCTGGCGCCAGATCGCCCTGGTGCAGATAATACGGCTTCACCCGGTTCTCGACGCAGGCGCGCAGCAGGGCCTCCAGCGCCGCCGCGTTGTCGTTGACGCCGCGCAGCAGCACGCTCTGCGACAGCAGCGGCACGCCGCCATCCGCCAGCAACGCCAGCGCCGCCCGCCCCGCCGGCGTGAACTCCCGGGCGTGGTTGACGTGCAGCACCACCCACGCCGCCTTGCCGGCGCCGCGCAGGGTCTGGACCAGTTCGGGCGTGATCCGCTCCGGCGCCACCAGCGGCACCCGGGAATGAAAACGCACGACGCGCACGTGATCGATGGCCGCCAGCCGCCGCATCACCCCGGCCAGCCGTCGCGGGCTGAGGATCAGCGGATCGCCGCCGCTGATCACCACCTCCCAGATCTCCGGGCGGCTGGCGATACAGGCGAAGGCGGCGTCCAGTTCGTCCGGCGTCAGCATGGCCTCGCCGCCCTGCCCGACCATTTCGCGGCGGAAGCAGAACCGGCAGTAGACCGGGCAGACCGAGGCCAGCTTGAGCAGCGCCCGATCCCTGTAGCGGTGCACCAGGCCAGGCGTCGGGCTGTGAACGTCGTCGCCGATGGGATCGGCGCGCTCCACGGCCAGGGTCGTCAGCTCTTCGGCCCGGGGGATGAATTGCAGCGCCATGGGGTCATCCGGCGCATGGGGCGGAATGAGGTCCGCCATGGCGGGCGTCACCGCCACCGCATAGCGCGCCGCCACCTGTTCCAGCTCCACGCGCGCGCCATCATCGGCCAGGCCGGCCGCGACCAGTTCATCGACGCGGGTCAGGCTCTTGCGCATGCTTATGGGTCCTGCGCCACCGGCGTCCAGATCACGTCATCGACGCGTTCGGCGCCCGTCGCCAGCATCACCAGCCGGTCAAGGCCCAGGGCGACGCCGCTGGCCACCGGCATATGCGGCAGCGCCGCCAGGAAGTCCTCATCGAGCGGATAACGCTCGCCATAGACGCGCGCCTTCTCGTCCATGTCCGCCGCAAAACGGCGGCGCTGCTCGTCGGCGTCGGTGAGTTCGCCAAAGCCGTTGGCCAGTTCGACGCCGCAGGCGTACAGCTCGAAGCGTTCGGCGAAACGCGGATCATCGGCCCGGCGCCGCGCCAGCGCCGCCTCGCTGGCCGGATAATCGCACAGCAGCGTCGCCCGGCCCTGGCCCAGATGCGGTTCGATACGCTCCGACAGCACGCGGGAGAACACATCCGACCAGCCGTCGTCCGCCACGGTGCGCACGCCAATGGCTTCAGCGGCGGCGCGGAAGCTGGTGGTCAGCGCGGCGTCCGCCGTCGCGCCGGCGGCAGGAAGGAACGCGACGAGATCAAGCCCCGCGTAGCGGCCAAACGCCTCCACCAGGGTCAGGCGCTCGGGCGGCAACGTCGGGTCGGCGCTGCGGCCGCGAAACCGCCAGACGCCGTCCTGGGGCCTGCAACCGGCGGCGCGGGCCGTGGCGGCGGCGATGGTCAGCAACCGGGCGCAGTCGGTCATCAGCGCCGAAGGCGGCTCGCCGGCGCGATACCACTCCACCATGGTGAACTCGGGATGGTGCAGCGGGCTGACCTCGCGGGCCCGGAACACATGGGCGAAGGCGTAAATCTGCTCCTCCCCCGCCGACAGCAGCTTCTTCATGGCGAATTCGGGCGAAGTGTGCAGATACAGCGGCGGTTGCGGACCGCCGGCCCCGTCACTGACCTGAAAGCCGTGCAGATGCGTTTCATTGCCGGGCGACACCTGCAAGGCGTTGGGGTCCACCTCAATGAAGCCCTGGTCATCGAAATACCGCCGCATGGCGGAAACGATCTGGCGGCGCGCCAGCAGGCGCGGGCGGCGGGCGGCGTGGCGACCCGGCAGCCGCCAGAGGGCCTGGCTGCTCATCGCGCGCCGCTCCGGCGTCTCGCCATCCGGCGCAAAACAATGTACAGGCTTTTCATTCGCATCGATAACCCTGTGTTGCCCGTCATCCGGCGGCAGGTTTCGCCTGGTGTTTACATCACCGGCGCGCTTCTGTCCCGGCCGCCGTCAGGCCGTCATCAGGCCCAGGCCGCGTCGACACGGAGTTTTTCGCAACCAGGTCCGCGGGGCGCGCGCCCGGGCGGCGACGCCCGCCAGACGCTGTCCGGGTGACATCGCCAGACCTGGGCGTCCGCCGGTTTATCAGACGTCATGGCCGTCATCGCGGCTGCATGGCGACAATGTCATACGAGGTCACACGTGAGGGTCATCGCCAGTTCCGTCCGCAAGGGCAACGTCCTTGAGGTTGAGGGTCAGCTCTATACGGTCATTTCCGCCGAGAGTTTCTTCCCCGGCAAGGGCACGCCGACGACGCAGATCGACATGCGCCGCATTTCCGACGGCGTGAAGACCAGCCAGCGCTACAAGACCACCGAGCAGGTGGAGCGCGCCTTCGTTGAGGATCGCGATCACAGCTACCTCTACCAGGAAGGCGATCGCTACATTTTCATGAACCAGGAAAATTACGATCAGGTGGAAGTGCCGTCCGACGTGATCGGCGACCAGGCCATCTACCTGATCGAGGGCATGGTCGTGCAGCTGTCCATGTTCGAGGGCAACGCCGTCGCCATCACCCTGCCGCAGCGCGTGGTGCTGGAAGTGGTCGAGACCGAGCCCACCACCAAGGGCCAGACCGCCTCCTCGTCCTACAAGCCGGCCATCCTCTCCAACGGCGCCCGCACCACCGTGCCGCCGCACATCGAAACCGGCACGAAGATCGTCGTCATGACCGCCGACGGCTCCTATGTGGAGCGCGCCAAGGGCTGACGCGCCAGCGCCGGGATTTGCCGGCGCCACGACATGGCGGACACGATCCGCGCACGAGGGGCCCGCGGGCCCCTTTTTGCTGGGCGCATGTCAGGCGGGTTGCGCCAGTCATCCACCACTCACGCCGCCCGCCGCCACGCCCCCACCCGTCATGACCGGACATGCTCCCGATATCCACGCGGCCCGGCCAACGCGGCGGGCAACCCCGGCAACCGCATGGGCCGAGACAACAAACCCCTTACTCTTCAAACAAATAGCGCAACGTCTGGAATCATCCGCCCGGCCGTGCTGCGCCGGCGACCGTTTCACCGCCCGCCCTGTCAGGGCAAGCCGGGACAGCCCAAAAAGCCGCGACGGCCCCACCAGCCATCACCCGGGCGACCAGACGGCAAATCGAATCTGACGCCAGGAACTTGCCGGCAAAAGCGGAATCAGGACCTCAACCCGGAGCAGGCAACCCCCTTCCCGGCAAAATGGTTTTGATAATAAAGGCTTGCGCCACAGACCGGAATCATCCTGGCAGCAAAAGCCACCATGGCGGCGACCGGATAATCACCCGCCTGAATCAGTTCGCCAGATCACCGGCGCAACGCGCTGACATGACTCGCGCTTTTTCCCGCGCCTGAATCTTCACCAGAACTTCAGGACCGGCCATGGCGACGCCGGATGCGCCTGGAGCGGAGCATCAGCAATCCGGCGCATCGCCTGGAGACGATTCCGTTTTCCCGTGGCGCCAGACGGCCGGTCGACGCCACGGCGAAATCCGCTCATGCCCTGCCAGCAATCATGCCCTGCCAGGAATCATGCCGTGAAAGTGTGAATCATCCGTTGCCGCCTTTTCAGTCAACGTCGCCGCCAGGGGCGTCACTGCCCATGGCGTCCAGGGCCTCGCCGCGCGCCGCCGCCGCTGTCAGGAAGGCGGCGTAGCTCCAGGTGAGATCGCGGGCGGAGCGGGGCGCGCCGGTCTCGCGGTCCGCCTGCTCGGCCATGGCTCCATCGGCCGGCGTCACCGCCCGCACCGCCGCCAGCCCCATGTCGCCGGCCCGCAGCAGCAGGCGCGCGACCGCGCCCGGCTCCTGCTCCGCCGCCTCGCCAAACCACAACGCCGGCGCGATCCGCTCCGGCGCCCGGCCCCGCGCGACAGCGGCGGCCAGCCGGTAGCGCAGCTCCGCCGCCGCCAGGGTAATCAGCGGCCAGGCCCCGCCGTCGAAATAGACATCGGCCGGATTGCGGCCGAGATGCGGGGCGCAGTGGGGCGAAAGCCGCCGGTTGAGCGCAAAGGCAGCGGCGTAGTGCGCCTCCAGCCGCAGCAGCGTTCCATGAACGAGCGGATCGCTGAGGCTGAATGGCCCATCCTCCAGGCCGGCGTGGATCACGCCAAGGATCACCGAGGCGTCGAGCAGTTTGCCCTCTGATACGGGCGCGCCGCCAGCCGCCGCGACGCGACTGATGATCCAGCCGCCCGCGTCTTCCGGCCTGCGCAGCCCGTCCAGGCGCCGCCACAGCTCCTCAGCGGTGGCTTCCCACAACCGCGCCCGGCCCATCAGCGACGCCTGGCGCCTTGCCGTCGCCGCCATGGGTGAAGACGTCCCCGCCACGGCCGGGCCGGCGCGCAGGGCGGCGTATTGCGTCAGCATGGTGTGGCAGTGAAAGCCTTCCTCCTCCTCCCACAGATCGACGCAGGGCCGGCCGGCGTTGCGCGCCACGCAATCCAGATCATCGGCGATCAGCTCCGCCCATTCCGGTGTCTGGCGGCGGTCGACGCAGCGCAGCAGCCCCAGCGCGCGCAACGCCACCCCGTCATATTGCGGTCGCGACCAGCGGGTGATGTCGAGGGTTCCATCAGGGTTGAAGCGCACGTCGCCGCGCACGGCGTCGCCCCTGAGGCCCAGCACCTCGTCGGGGTCACGGACATACTGGAGAAACGCCGTGGCGACCCCATGCCACAGCGGCGTTTCCGCCAGCCGCGCCGCCCCGTCCAGCTCCGCCAGCCGCAGGCTGAAGTTCACGTATTGCTCCAGTTCCCATTCAGCCAGCTGGCCAAACTGCGGCGACGCCCGCAGCAGCCGCACCGCCTCCATGGCCAGCGCGCCGTCGCGCAACCAATGGAAGAAATAGTCCGGCTCCGGGTCCCAGTTCGCGTCGGCTGGCGAGGCCAGCACCGAGCCGGGGGCCGGCGTGATGACCTGGCCGAAGCCTGGACGCTGCTTGATGAGATGGGTGGCGGAAACAGCGCCGAACAGCCGTTCGGCCGCGCATTGCTGCTGGCGATCGAGCCAGTCGGTCAGGGGTTCAGCCGGCTGCCCGTCCATGTTCAGCTCCTTTCTGGGCCACCAGAACCCGCCGCAGGCAGCGCGCCGGGTCGACCTCTGGCTCCGCCGACGCCGCGACGATGATTTCCAGGAAGGATACAGCCGCCGGCGCCGGCGCCAGCCCCTCGCGGGTCAGCCAGTCACGGCTGATCTCGAACGAAACCCGCCGCGTCTCGCCCGGCCGCAGGGCGACCCTGGTGAAATCGCGCAGCAGCAGCAGCGGCCGCGTCCGCCCTGGAACCCGGACGCGGGCGAACAGAAACACCGTCTCGATCGCCGCTGTCCGCCCGTTCCGCGGCCAGCCGCCGGCGCCCGTCTCATGGCGCACCGCCAGGCTGATGGTCAGCGGCGACGTCGCTCCGGCCCGGTCCATGGCGCTGACCTGAAGATCGCTCCAGGAAAATGTCGCATAGCCAAGGCCGTGCCCGAAGGGGAATTGCGGCGCGATCGGCAGATCGGCGTAACCGTTGGAATAACGGGCGCCAGCTTCGTGCGGCCGGCCGGTGGGACGGCGGGCATAGAACACCGGAATCTGCCCGATGGCGCGCGGCCAGCTCACAGGCAGGCGGCCGGAAGGGCTGGCGTCGCCGCTGAGCACGTCGGCGATGGCGCGCCCCGCCTCGCTGCCCGGCCCCCAGATCACCAGCACGGCGCAATCGGCCGCGAACAGTTGCGGCGCCACCAGCGGCCGGCCGCAGGCCAGCAGCACGATCACCCGCGCGCCGGTGGCCAGCACCGCGTCCAGCAAGGCCTGCTGCCCATCCGGCAAAACCGGATTGGCCCGCGCCGCCGCCTCGCCGCTCATCGCCGCCGTTTCGCCAAGGCAAAGAATGGCGACGCCGGCGGCGTGGGCGGCGGCCGCCGCCTCCTGCGGGTCATCGCCGCAAACGGCGACGTCCGCTTGCGGCCAGGCGGCGCGCACGCCATCGGCAATGGTAACAATGGCGTCGACGTCGCCGGTTTCGGCCCAGGCGCCGCGCATGTCGGCGGCGGACGTGGCCAGCGCGCCGATCACCGCGAGGCGCGCCAGCTGGCGGGGCAGTGGCAGCGCGCCTTGCGGATCACGCAGCAACGTCAGCGATTCCCGCGCCGCCCGCCGCGCCGCCTCACGCCGGGAGACAACCTGGACCGGCGTCGCCGGCGGGCAGACCCGCCAGGGATTTTCGAACAGCCCCAACGCCTGCTTCAGCCGCAGCACCCGCAGCGCCGCCGCGTCGATATCGGCCAGCGCCACCAGACCCAGCGCCGCCGCTTCGGCGAGATGGCGATGGTAGAGGCCGGAGACCATGTCCACGTCATTGCCGGCGTTGAAGGCGAGCGTCGCCGCCGCCAGGCCATCCTCCGCCGCACCGTGGGCGATCAACTCGGCCACGGCGTTATAATCGGTGATGGTGACGCCGCCGAACCCCCAGGCCTTGCGCAGCACATCCGTCAGCAGGGCGCGGTTGGCGGTCATCGGCGCGCCAGCGATATCCAGGAACGCCGGCATCAGCGCCGCCACGCCCGCCGCGACGGCGGCGCGGAACGGCGGCAGATAGTCAGCCGCCATGGCGTAGTCCGATACATCGGCGGAATCGTATTCGCGCCCGCCGACGCCGGCGCCATAGGCGGCGAAGTGCTTGACCGTGGCGGCGAGCCGGGCCTCATCGCGCAGGTCGTCGCCCTGAAAACCGGCGATTTTCGCCTGCGCCATGCGGGCGTTGACCAGCGGGTCCTCGCCGCCGCCCTCACAGATGCGCCCCCAGCGCGGGTCACGCGATACGTCGGCCATGGGCGCGAAGGTCAGCGCCACGCCGGCCTCCGCGGCTTCCCGGGCCGCGGCCGCCGCCGTCTCCCGCCAGATGGCGTCGCTGAAGCTCGCCGCCTCGCCAAGCGGAATGGGAAACACCGTGCGAAACCCGTGCGCCACATCGAGGCAGAACAACAGCGGCAGGCCGAGCCGGGTCTGCTCTACGGCCTTGCGTTGCAGGCCGGCCGCCGCGTCGCCCCAGACATTGAGCACCGAACCGATGCGCCCCTGATCGAGATCACGCAAACCGCCCGGCGGGCCGGAAGGGCCGGTAATCACTGCATCGGCGCTGACCATGTGCAACTGGCCGATTTTTTCGTCCAGCGTCATGCGCGTCAGAATGTCCTCCGGCGCGAGGCCAGCCAGAGGAGATGCTGAACGGCCCGGCTTGTGCGGCATGGCGGCTCCCGTATTGTGGCGGAACGCCCATCGGGAGGGCCGTTTCAGCCTGCGCCCGACAGCATGCCCGCACCCCGCCGGCCAGGCAATGGCGCCGCGGCGCAACCCGTCGCCTCCCGGGGCGGCGCAGGACGCCCGGTTGACGCCATAATGGGCGGGTTAACGGACGCGCGGTATCCTGTGTCCGAATCAATGGCGCGGCGCAGCTGGCGAACCAGAGTGGCCAGATCTGCATCTGGTAAAGTCCGCATCTGGTGAGGTCTGAATCTGGGAGCCCGGGCGCAAACACGCGAACGGCGATCTGGCGTGGAACCGGTTCCTGCCACGGGGCTTGATAGGGTGGGCAGGCGCCCGCCCCTGATCTGGAGCCGCGCCTGGGACAAATGGAACCAGCCCTGGCGGCGTGGGAGCAATGGATGGCGAAGGCCAGCGAGAAAGCCGCCGACCCGAAAGTCCCGCATGCCGGTGGGGAAGCGGGGCGGCCGGAGGACAGCACGCGCGTTCTGATCGCGGACGTCATGCTGTTGCTGCGCTCGGCGCTGGTCTCGCCCGAGCGCAACCAGCTCGGCCTGCTGATCCTTGGCGTCGTCGTCGTGGTCAGCGGCGTCGCTTACATGCAGATCCGCCTCAACGCCTGGAACCAGCCGTTCTATGACGCGCTGTCGGCGCGCAATTTCAACGCCTTCCTGAACCAGCTCACCCAGTTCGCCTTCATCGCCGGCATTCTTTTGTGCCTCGTGGTGGCGCAGACCTGGCTTCAGGAAATGCTGAAGCTGGTGTTGCGCAAACAGGCGACGCGCGATCTGCTCGACCAGTGGCTGACGCCCGGCCGCGCCTACCGCATCAGCCGCGCCGGCGATATTGGCGTCAACCCGGACCAGCGCATGGCCGAGGACGTGCGCCATCTCACCGAGCTGTCGGCGCAGCTCGCCATTGGCCTGTTCCAGTCGACGCTGCTGCTGTTCAGTTTCGTCGGCGTGCTGTGGATGCTGTCGCGCTCGGTGGTGTTCACCTGGGATGGCCAGGAATTTTTCATCCCCGGCTACATGGTCTGGGCGGCGCTGTTCTATTCCGGCGCGGCCTCCTGGCTCAGCTGGATCTTCGGCCGCAGGCTCATCGCCTACAACAGCGAGCGTTACGCCCGCGAGGCCGACCTGCGCGTCGCCATGGTGCGCACCAACCAGCATGTGGACGCCATGACCCTGGAGGGCGGCGAGGCGCACGAACGCAACACGCTGGAACAGCCGCTCAACAATGTGCTGGCCGCCATGCGCAATCTGGTGTCGGCGCTGACGCGCCTGACCTGGATCACCTCCGGCTATGGCTGGTTCGCCCTCGTCGCGCCCATCATCGTCGCCGCGCCGGCCTATTTCAGCGGCAAGCTCAGCTTCGGCGCGCTGATGATGGCGGTGGGCGCCTTCAACCAGGTGCAGCAGGCGCTGCGCTGGTTCGTCGACAATTTCGCCGTCATCGCCGACTGGCAGGCAACGCTGATCCGCGTCGTCTCCTTCCGTCAGGCGCTGATCGAGCTGGACAATCCGCCGGTGGACAGCCGGCCGCGCATCCATCGCGAAACCGGCGCGGCCGGGGAGCTGTCGTTGCGTCACGTGGAGCTGCACTGCAACAGCCACATCGCCAGGCTGAGCGAGGATGTGACTGTTCACCCTGGCGAACGGCTGCTGATCACCGGCGAGACAGGCGTCGGCAAAAGCACCATGTTCCGGGCGATCGCCGGCCTCTGGACGCGCGGCTCCGGCGACATCATCACGCCGCCGCGCGAGGAAATCGTCTTCCTGCCCCGTTCGCCCTTCCTGCCCGTCGGCCCCCTGCGCGATTCCATTCTCTACGCCTGCAGCGGCAAGGTGGCGGACGACGACATCATCACGGCGCTGGAGCGGGTTGGCCTCGACAAGCTGGAGAACCAGCTCGACCGCGCCGCCACCTGGGACCGCGAACTGCCGGTGGACCAGCAACAGCGCATCGCGCTCGTCCGCGCGATTCTGCAGCACCCCCGCTGGATCATCATGGATGAGGCCCTGCACCAGGTGGATCCGGCGTCCCGCCAGACCATACTGGACATTTTCCGCGAGGACCTGGCGGACGTTGGGCTGATCTACACGGGGCCAGAGGTGGAGAACCCGGCCATGTTCACCAGGATCGTCCGGCTGGAGCGCCAGGAGCGCGACGACCTTGCAGAGGCCGCCAACACCTCTGGCGACGCCCCTGAACAGCCAGAAGCCCGGAAAAAACAGCAGGAGAGCGCGTAAATGGCCAGTGGGCTTTTCCAAATGGCGCCTGTGCGGCGCGGTCTGGGCGACAATGCCCTGCTCGACGAAACGCAGCGCAACACCTTCCGCTACTTCTGGGATTTCGCCCATCCGGTCAGCGGCCTCGCCTATGAGCGCACCGATTTCTACCACAGCCGGCCCGACACGGCGGCGATCGGCGGCAGCGGCTTTGGCCTGATGGCCATTCTGGTCGGCGTCGAGCGCGGCTTCGTCACCCGGGCGGAGGCGGCTGGGCGGGTGCTGAAAATCGTCCGCTTCCTGATCAATGCGCCGACCTACCACGGCGCCTTCGCGCACTGGATCAACGGCGCCACCGGCGCCACCATTCCCTTCAGCCGCAAGGACGACGGCGCCGACATCGTCGAAACGTCCTATCTGATGATGGGCCTGCTGTGCGTGCGCCAGTATTTCCACCGCGACGACGCGGTGGAGGCGGAAATCCGCCACTGGGCCGACATTCTGTGGGGCGAAACCGAGTGGAGCTGGTTTACCCAGAACAACCAGGCCGTGCTGTTCTGGCACTGGAGCCCCAATCACGGCTGGGTGCTGGATCATGAGATTCGCGGCTGGAACGAATGTCTGATCACCTACATTCTCGCCGCCTCGGCGCCGCGCTATCCCGCCCCGCCGCGCGTCTACCATCGCGGCTACGCCGAGGCGAGGGTGTTCGACAACCGCCGGAGCTACGAAGGGCTGGACTTGCCGCTGGGGCCGGACTGGGGCGGGCCGCTGTTCTTCGCCCATTACACCTTCATGGGCCTGGACCCACGCGGCCTCTCCGATCAATACGCCGATTACTGGACGCAGAACGTCCGTCACACCCAGATCAACCGGGCCTGGTGCATGCGCAACCCGCTCGGCTTCGCCGGCTATGGCCCCAACTGCTGGGGCCTCACCGCCACCGAGACCGACGCCGGCTACCGGGCGCTGTCGCCGACCGAAGACATGGGCGTCATCTCCCCCACCGCCGCCATCAGCTCCATGCCTTACACGCCCGACGAATCCCTGGCGGCGCTGCGCTGTTTCTACGAGGAGAAGGGCGACCGCATCTGGACCGATCTCGGCTTCGTCTCGTCATTCAGCGACGCGCGGGGCTGGGCCTCGCCCACCCACATAGCCATCGATCAGGGGCCGATCATCTGCATGATCGAAAATTACCGCAGCGGCCTGCTCTGGGAGCTGTTCATGAGCTGCCCGGAGATCAAAACCGGCCTCGCCCTGCTCGGCTTCACCCGCGCGCCGCGCGCCTGAAGGCTTTCGCAGCCCCCGCCTGATCAGGGACGAAGCCGCAGAACCGGAACTTACATGGGCGTCCGCTTGTTGCGGACACCCGCGCCCCGCCTTCCGGTTCGACGATCAATCCCGGCCCCACGACGGGGCCTTCACGCCAGCACGGGCTCCCAGCCTTCCGGGTCGCGCTCCAGGGTGGCGACCAGCGCCGGCGGGGCGGCGTTGCGGCCGCGCCAGGCGCCGAAATCCCGGCGCAGGCCCAGCAGATCGCGCACCACCAGGTTGGTGAACAGGCCAGGACCGCTGGAATAAATTCGCCAGCCGCCGTCAGCGGCAATGGTTCCGGCCCGCACCCGGCCCCATTCCGCGTCCGCCTCGGCCCGGTTGTCGAAGGCCGCGTCGCTACTGCTGAAATAGGCGTTGCGCTGGCGCGGGCTGGCGTTGCCCACCACCGCGCCCACATCCACCGGATTAACCAGCGCCAGCGCCGCCAGCAACGCTTCCTGCAAGGCGGCGCGGCTCTGGTCGTCGCGCGCCTGCTCCAGCCGGGCGGCCAGCGCCTGGGCGTATTGCAGGTGGCTGTGGGTGTACATCAGGCCGATCTCGCGGCCGAAATAAGCGGCGGACTCGGCCCGGCCGAAGATGGTCTCGACGCCGCCGCGATATGGCAGCGGCCGGTCCATCAGGCGCACGCCGTCCGGATCGGCCAGATGATCGCGGATAATGTCCAGATGCCGCGCCGCCTGCTCGGGCGTGAACAGGCCGCCGGCGATGGCCCGCACCATCGGCAACATGGAGTAGCGCACGCCGGTGCGGCTGTCGGAAGGGTGCAGCAGCAGTTCCGGCAGGGCGCCGTCGCCCTCCTCAGGAAACAGGCCATAACCGGCGATGACGCCGTCGCGGATCAGCAGGGCGTTGACCTCCGCCTGCATCGCCGCCGCGTCGGCGCGCAGCGGGGCCGCCCGGCCGGCTTCGCCAATGCGCTCCAGAATGGCTGCGTAGCGGTTCAGCTGCTGGAACAGCAGCGCCACCGTCCAGGCGCTGACCATCCGCTCTTTCAGGCTGGCGTCCGCCGGTTGCAGCGAGTCGTTCCAGTCGCCCTCGCCCAGCCGGATCAGATGCGTGCCCGGCAGATACTGGCTCCGCACGGTGTGCAGCAGCGCGTCGATATGGGCCGACAGGCTGTCCGTGCGCGCCGACGCCGTGGCGTCGTCATAGGTGCGCCAGGGGACCTGCGCGTCGAGGCAGGCGACGTCGCCAGTGGCCTCGATGTAATCGCAGACCATTTTCAGCGGCCAGATGATGACGTCGCCGTGGCTGGAGCGGTCGCGAATGAACGAATAGGGCGGCAGCATGAACCATTGCGACCAGTCGCCCCGCCCGGCGTACTGCTCGGCGAACACCGTCAGCATGATTTGCCGCGCCGCAGCGTCATGACCGAGCGCCAGCAGCATTTCGATCGGCCCCTGGCAGACATCGCGCGTGCCCCAGGCGCCGCCGGTGTACTGCTCCAGCCCGTGCGGAACGGAGACGTGAATGATGGCGTTCTGCACCAGCCACGGCAGCGCCAGGGAAAGTCCTTCGGCCCGCCCGCCGCCGGCGACGCCGAGCCCACGGGTCAGCCGGCTCCAGTGCGCGCGCGCCGCCTGGGCCTCGGCCATGGCGTCCCAGCCGGCGGCCTCATCGGCCAGCGTCAGGGCTGCTGCGGCGTCGCTGAGGCTGCCGGTGATGGCGAAGGCGAAGCTGTTCACCGGCTCCGTCCCGACGACCAGCCATGGCTCCAGCCCGGCGCCATCCGGGGCGGCCTCCCCATCGGCGAACAGCAGTTCGGACCCGCCAATGCGCCGCGTCAGTTCCGGCTGTTCCGCCTGCCAGACATAGACGCTTTCCGGATAATGCTGGCCCCACAGGGAGGCAGGGTCGGGCCGCAACATGGCCCGGCCGGCCGGCGCGTCAACCACCACCGCGGCGCTCTGGCCAAGCTCGCGCTCGCCCATGACGCAGTGGCCGGCGATCAGCAGACGGGCGGGCGGCCCATCGATCTTCACCCGCCAGCGCAGCGCCGGCTCCCGCACGCTGGCGAAAGCCTGCACGACGATGCGCCCCGGCTTGCCGCCCGCCTCTGTCTCATAGATCCAGCGGCAATCATTGAGGCCGTTCTCAAACAGCGACGGCGTCGTCAGCAATCGCCAGCCCTCGCCCTGATCGACCAGAATCCGCAGGCCGCTGCCACGGGTGATGTTGAACGGATCGCGCGCGACGGAAAACAGCTTGTGGAACGAGGTGTTGCCGAGGGTGAGCTGGGCGCCGAACACGCCGTGCATCCAGCAGGTGGCGCAGAAAATATCGTCCGCCGGCAATACCCCGGCCCCGCTGCGGATCAGCGCCCCATGCCGGCGCTGCATCGTCAGTTCCTTGTCGCGCAGCGCCACATGGCGGTTGTGCGCGCCTTCAGCCACGAAGAAGGAAGCGACGTCGCCGTCGATCACCTCCTCCGCCAGCCGTTGCGGATACAGGGTGTCGATGACGCTCGCGTCAGGCCGGCTTCCCATCAGCGCCGGAGCCGCCTGGAGGATGGAGCGGCGCACGGGCGCCGGCTTCAGGTCGCCGGCCCCCGTCGCCTCCGGCGTCAGCTTCGCCAGCGCCGCATTGACGATGGCCAGATCATCGGGGCCCGAGGCGCGCGGATGGTCCGGCCGGAACAGGCCGAAAAACCCGACGCCCTGCGCCGCGCCAGGCGCCAGGTCGAGGCGGGCGGATTGCAGGCCGATGCAGGCGACCTCCCGCTGCAACCGGCGCGACGGCAGATCGTTCCCGGCCAGCACGCCCGCGCCGCGGAACGCCGGTCCGAAGATATCGGCGGCGTCAGTGGCGAAGCCGGCGATGCGCTCAAGCCCCCCGTGGGCGACCCACGGCCGGCGCCCGCCCTGATCCAGCGCCTGCCGGCTCAGCGTCACCGGACCCCGCTCCGCGTCGTCGATCACCGTGTGATCGATATATTGCGACGCATAAGCCTCGTTGTTCATCAGGAAGCCGCGATCGCCGAGCCCCAGGTCCTGGATGAGGATGACGTCAACCTCCTGCGCCCCACCGGCCGTGTTGCGCAGGTCAACCCGCCAGGTCCACAGGGCGTCGGCGTGCAGCTTCAGCGTCACCCGCCAGGCGAAGACGCCGCCCCTGCCCCGGGCCTCGCCCTCCCAGACGGCGCTGTCGCCCTCCGCCGCGAACCTCCCGTCGAAGCCTGGCCCCAGCAGGTCCACCGGGGGGCCATCGCCGGCGCGCAGCACGATCCGGCCAATGCCCCAGGCAACGCCGGAGCCGGCGATCTGGTTGATCATCACCTCGCCCTGCGGGGCCGCGTGAACCAGGTCGTACAGCGCGCCGTTCGGCAGCAGGCCGGCGCTGAGCGGCCCCGCCGCGATGCGGCGCAGGCCGATGTCGGCTGCGGCGGGGAGCCGCCAGCCCATGGGAGAGCCATTCCCGGACGCCGCGGGGGACGTGTCGCCGGCTCCGGCCGCGGTGCGATCGGTCATGGGGTTCTCCTCCTGAAGTCGTCCCGGACCGGACGAAGTCCGGCCAGTTTGAAGACATCGCGGGCCAGGCGAAGCCCGGCCGCGCCGCCCGCCGCTTTCCGCCGCGCTTGCCACCGCACTTGCCTCCGGGGCGAACGCCGCCTCGCCGGAAGATGCCCCAGATCGAAAAGCTGGCGCAAATCACCGTTTCAGCATCAGCGACGCCGGCGGCTGGAGCCGCTCAGGCTTCCGCCGCCCGCTCCAGCGGCAGCGTGGCGATCATCACCGAGGGGTCCTCGCGATCGGCGCGGATCGCGAATCCGAGCTTGCGACAGACGCCAAGCATCGCCTGATTATCGCGCAGCACCTGACCTTCAACGACGCGGATGCCGTCGGCGCGCGCCCATTCGATGATCAGCCGCATCAGCTCCATGCCAAGGCCGGTGCCCTTGAGCTCGGAGCGGACCATGATGGCGTATTCACCTTTCTCGTGGTTGGAATCGGCATGCAGGCGCACCACCCCCATCATCTGGCCCGTCGCCGCCTCGATGGCCACGAAGGCGATGGCCCGGGCGTAGTCCACCTGCACCAGCCGGGCGACGAAGGCGTGGTTGAAATCCCGCACCGGCGCGAAGAAGCGCAGGCGCAGATCGTCCTCGGAAGCCTGGCTCATGAAGTCGACGAACATCTGTTCGTCCTCGGGGCGCACCGGCCGCACGAAGTAGACCTTGCCGCTGCGGCCGGTGATCGTGCGCTCCCAGGCCCGGGGATAGGGCCGCACCGACAGGCGCGGATGACCGGAGCCGTGGCGCTCGCCCACGGGCGCCGGCGCCACCCGCACCCGGGCGTTGAGCGCCGCCACGCCGAGGCTGTCGGAAAGCAGCGGGTTGATTTCCAGCTCGCGCACCTCCGGCAGGTCCACGGCGATCTGGGACAGCTTCACCAGGGTAAGGCGAATGGCGTGCTCGTCCGCCGGCTCGGTGTCGCGATAGCCCTTGAGACGCAGGGAAACGCGGGTGCGGGCGATCATCACCTCGGCCAGTTTCAGATCGAGCGGCGGCAGCGCCAGCGAGATGTCATTGATGACCGACACGGCCGACCCGCCGCGCCCGAACACCATTACCGGCCCAAACTGCGGGTCATCGGTGATGCCCGCGATCAGGGCGCGCGAATCCCGCTCGTCGACCATCGGCTGCACCACGAAGCCGCTAAGCTGGCGCTCCCTGGTGATCTCCAGCAGCTCATCGACCGCCGCCTGCACCGCGGCCTCGGAGCGCAGGTTCAGGCGCACGCCGCCGATGCGCGTGCGGTGCGGCACCTCCGGCGAAACGATTTTCACCACGACCTGGTCGCCCTGCGCCAGCAACGGCCGGGCGGCCGCCACGACCTCCCTGGCGTCGGCCACGAAGGTCGCCGGCACCACCGGTATCTCATAGGCGCGCAACAATTGCTGGATCTCGACCGGGTCGAGCCACTCGCGGCCATCGGCGATCGCCCCGGCGATCAGGGCGCGCGCCGTCGCCGCGTCCGGCGCGAAATCATGCGGCAGCGCGTCCGGCGTTTCCATCAGGAGATCGAGCGCCGCCCGGTAGCGCACCAGGTGCATGTAGCCCGCCAGCGCCTCGGCCTCGGTGGTGAAGTGCGGAATGCCGGCTTCGTCGAAAATCCGGCCGGCCTCGGCGTCCGACGACACCCACACCGCCAGCACCGGCTTGTGCAGGGCCCGCCCCTTGCGGTGCGTCTTCACCGCCTCCACCAGCGCGCGGGCGCCTTCGTTGGAGTCGGACAGCGCGCTGGGAATATTGATGACCAGCAGGGCGTCGGCCGTTTTGTCGAGCAGCAGCGTCCGCGCCAGCGCGTCGAGGGATTGCGGATCCGTGTAGCCGGTGGTGTCCACCGGATTGGCCACCGGCGCCCGCTCCCGCATCAGCGTGTCCAGCCTGGCGCGGGTTTCGGCCGACAGCTCCGCCAGCTCGCCCTGCAGATCGAGCAGCCGGTCGACCGCCACCGCGCCCACGCCCCGGTCGTTGACCATGATGGCGAGGCGGCGGCCGTAGAACGGGCGCTGACGGCCCAGGGTTTCGGCGGCGGAGAACATCTCGTCGAGATCGAACACCCGCAGCAGGCCGGCGCGGCGGAAGGCGGCGTCATACACCGCGTCCCGCGTCGCCAAAGCGGCGACGCTGGTCATGTCCGCGCTCGGCGGGCGCTTTTCATGCCGCCCCGGCCGCAGCACCACCACCGGCTTGGCCCGCGCCGCCGCCCGCGCCGCGGACATGAACTTGGGCGCGGCGGCGATATCCTCCACATAGACGAGAATGGCGCGGGTGCGGTCGTCGGCCGCGAAATAGTCAAGGCAGTCGGCCACGTCGACGTCGACCTGCTCGCCGATCGAAATGACGCCGGAAAAGCCGATCTGATGCTGGCGGCCCCATTCGACCAGGCCGTTGGCGATGGCGCCGGACTGGGAGATCAGCGCCATATCGCCGGAGCCGGGCATGCGCGCGCCGAGCGAGGCGTTGAGCCGGGCGCGGGGGGAGATCACCCCGACGCCGCCAGGCCCGATCAGCCGCAGGCCATGCTTGCGCGCTTCGGCCCGTACGGCGCTGAGAATTTCCGGCGGGCTGACGCCATGGGAGGGCGGCACGAGAATCGCCGCCGAGCAGCCGATGCGCCCCGCCGCCGCGACGTTTTCGACAATGGTCAGGGAGGGGGAGACGATCACCACCAGGTCCGGCGGCGTCTCACGCAGGTCCTCAAGGCTCGCCGCGAACGTGACGCCAGGCAGGTCAATATGGTTGCTGGCGGAGGCAAACGCCGGATTGATGGCGTAAACCGTGCCCTCGAAACCGCCGGCCAGCAGATTGTTGAGCAGCACCCGGCCCAGTGAGCCCGCCCTGCGGCTGACGCCGACGACGCCGACGGAGGCGGGCCGGAACAATCTGTCGAGACGGTATGTGCTCACGCCCTGCCCCCATTCGTATCTGAAAAAGCCAGTTCGCCGACGATTCGCATCCAGTGTTCCGTGAGGCGGACGCGCTGACAATAGACCGGGCCAGCGCATTTTCGCCCGCGCGCTGAAAATGCGGCCGCCGGGATCGCCGCTGCCGAAAATGCCGCCGCCCGGAACAACGCCGTGGAAACCCGGCGCCGGCTCATCGCGACGTGACGCAGATGTGGTGATGGATCGGGGCGCCCATGTGACGGAAACCCGCGTGCAGCGCCTGACGTTCCGGTGATGTGGATAACCGCGCGGGGAGGAAGCCGGGGTTGGGCGGTTGCGGCCGGGCGCGGGCGGAGGGCGCGCCCCCACCGTGGGACGCCGGCGCCAATCGCAGGCGAGCATTCCCGCCTATGGCGCGAAGCCGGACCGCTTCAGCCGCACGATGGCCAGGTCCAGCGCCGAGAGGAACGCGGAGCGGTCACGCGCCGAAAATGGCCTGGGCCCGCCCGTGACGGCGCCGGCTTCGCGCAGGTCCTGCATCAGGTTGCGCATGGCCAGCGCCATGCCGACGGAGTTTTCCGTGAAGCCGCGCCCGTCCGGCCCCAGCACCACGGCGCCGGCGGCGACGCAGCGGCTGGCCAGCGGCACGTCCGCCGTCACCACCACCGCGCCGGGGCCGGACCGGTCGGCGATCCAGTTGTCGGCGGCGTCGAAACCGTCGCCGACGCGGATGAACGTAACCTGCTGGTCGCGCGGCGTGCGGATGAAACTGTTGGCGACCACGAAACACGGCGCGCCATGGCGGGCGGCGACCCGGTAAATCTCATCCTTCACCGGGCAGGCGTCGGCGTCGACCAATATGCGCAGCGCCGGGCCCGGGCCCGCGACCGCACCATCTCCCATCTCACCCATTGTTTGACACGGTCCTCTCCATGGCCTTTTCAGGCAAAGCGGTTATGAATTTGCATCGCAAACGCGCGCCGGAACAACCAGGCGCAGCGCCGCCGCGTCGTGGCGGCGCGCCAGCGTGACTGATCAGGAGGAAATTGAACGTGTCGACGCAGACCATCCGGCAACCCGCTGAGGCCACGCGCAGGCCGCACCTGTTCTCCCCCCTGCGCGCCGGCGTCCTTGACCTGTCCCACCGCGTGGCCATGGCCCCGCTCACGCGCATGCGCGCCGGCCCGGGCGAAACCCCGCGCCCGCTCAACGCCACCTACTATGGCCAGCGCGCCAGCGCCGGCGGCCTGATCATCGCCGAGGCGTCCCAGGTGCATCCCACCGGTCGCGGCGCGCTCAATACGCCAGGCATCCATACGCCCGAACAGATCGCCGGCTGGAAAGCCATCACGGAAGCGGTGCATGCGCGGGGCGGGCAAATCTTCCTGCAATTGTGGCACATGGGCCGGGTGTCGCATCCGTCTTACCAGCCAGGCGGCGCCCTGCCCGTCGCCCCCTCGCCCATCGCCGCCGACATCAAGGTGATGACGGCCAGCGGAACGCCAGAGCCGATGCCAACGCCGCGCGCCCTCACCGACGCGGAAATTCACGAACTGATCGGCGTCTACCGTCAGGCTGGCCTCAACGCCCTTGAGGCTGGCTTCGATGGCGTCGAGATCCACGGCGCCAACGGCTATCTGCTTGAGCAGTTCCTGCAAAGCCGCAGCAACCAGCGCGACGATCACTGGGGCGGCTCCATCGAGAACCGCGCCCGCCTGCTGCTTGAGGTGACCAGGAGCCTGGTCGCCGCCTGCGGGGCGGAGCGCGTCGCCGTGCGGCTGTCGCCCTTCGGCGTGGCCAATGGCTCGGGCGAGGACGAGCCGATGCCGTTGTACAGCCATGTGGTGGGGCAGCTCGCCCCCATGGGCCTGGCTTATCTGCATCTGATCGAGCCGCGCGCCAGCGGCGCCGGCCAGCGCGAGGTCGATCACCAGGGCGTGCCGTCGGCGGCGGAGCTGTTCCGGCCCCTGTGGCCGGGCGTGCTGATTTCCGCCGGCAATTACACCGGCGACATGGCCGAGGAAACCATCGCCGCCGGCAACGCCGACGTCATCGCCTTCGGCCGTCATTTCACCTCGAACCCCGACCTGCCGGACCGCCTGCGGACCGGCGCGCCGCTGACACCCTACGATCGCCCCACCTTCTACGGCGGCGACATACACGGGTACACCGACTTTCCGAGGGCTGACGGTGAGGCGGCCTGAACAGCGGACATGACCGCCGCGAGCGCCGGCGCCACGCCGCCGCCTGGGCGCTCCCAGGCGGTACGGCCAGCGGCGCGGCCAGCCGGCGCGACCCCGGAGGGCTGGCGCAAATCATGCACAAAATCTCCGGGCGCCCATGAACGCGGATAAATGTCGTTCAGAAACATCAAAATACTTGCCGGAAAGCGGATGACTTCCGGCAAGTCCTGCGGAGCGACAGAAAAACTCCCCCGCTACAGCTACGATGTCTGCCCAGAAACGGGCTGGCGTCATGGATCAGAACCTTCCGACCCCACCGGAACCGTCACGCACGATCGAACTGGCGCTGGCGACGGAAAGCGCCCGGTGGCGGGCGCATCTTTACGTCACCTTGCGGTGCTGGCGGCGCAGGCGCCTGAGGGCGCCAGGCGCTGACCGGGCGACCGACCAGGAGTTTCTGCCGGCGACCCGCCGACACCCGCCAGACGCCCCCGAACCCGCCCGACGCCTGTCCGATGGGCCTTGGGACGACACGGGCCGCGCCCGGCGCCCCGTGCGCTCCTGCCTGATCATGGCGACGCTGCTGCTGGTCGCCTGGCTCACCGCCGACGCGCTCGCCCGGCTGCTCGGCGGCATTGCATTCGAGCGCCTGCTCGCTGGCGGATGACGCCAGAACGGCGACGCCCACAACCTGGCGCGGACGGCCCGGCGCTGCCGCAATCCTGACGACATGGACCCGCCCTGAACCCCGGCGCCCGAAGAATGGACGCCTGGGACGCGCCTCAGCCGATGGCCTCGACGGCGCGCTCCGCCATCTCCCGGGCCAGCGGCTCCAGCCTGGCGGCGTCCTCACCGGCGGCGTTGCCGGCGCG
>Ga0180216_1000195_pt1 | contig 70723 bp, 61 predicted proteins | sample eDN3rd37CBELigMG_FD_128879 | JGI IMG/M metagenome (GOLD analysis project Ga0180216, IMG submission 128879) | Enriched Miracle-Growth compost microbial communities from Emeryville, California, USA - eDNA 3rd pass 37_C BE-Lig MG (version 2)... ... | reverse complement strand
TGCACCATCTCGTCGAGAGACGGGGTGATGAGGCCGGACAGCCCGATGGCGTCGACCTTCTCGGCCCGGGCAGTATCGAGGATCTTCTGGCTCGGCACCATGACGCCAAGATCAATGATCTCGTAATTGTTGCAGGCGAGCACGACGCCGACGATGTTCTTGCCGATATCGTGGACGTCGCCCTTGACCGTCGCCATCAGGATCTTGCCGGCGCTCTGGCGTTCGGAACCGCCGCCGGCCAGCCGCTCGGCCTCCATGAAGGGCAGGAGGTGGGCAACGGCCTGTTTCATGACGCGGGCGGATTTGACCACCTGCGGTAGGAACATCTTGCCTGAGCCGAAAAGGTCGCCGACGACATTCATGCCGTCCATCAGCGGACCTTCGATCACATGGAGGGGGCGCTCATATTGCTGGCGGGCTTCTTCGGTGTCGGCTTCGATGAATTCAGTGATGCCGTTGACGAGAGCATGGGTGATGCGTTCGCCGACCCCCAACTCGCGCCATGACATATCCTTGCCTCTGGCTTCTCCGCCCGCTTGGCCCTTATAGCGTTCGGCGAGTTCCAGAAGCTGATCGGTGGCGTCGAAGCGTCGGTTGAGCACCACGTCCTCGCAAGCCTCGCGCAGTTCCGGATCTATGGTTTCGTAGACTGCCAGCTGGCCGGCATTGACGATGCCCATATCCATGCCCGCCTGAATGGCGTGGTAGAGGAATACGGAGTGCATCGCTTCGCGGACCGGCTCATTGCCGCGGAACGAGAATGAGAGGTTGGAGACGCCCCCCGACACATGAACATGGGGCAGGGTGGCAGTGATCTCGCGCGTCGCCTCTATGAAGTCGACGCCGTAATTGTTGTGCTCATCGATACCGGTGGCGACGGCGAAGATGTTGGGGTCGAAGATGATGTCCTCGGGCGGCAGCCCCACGACTTCGGTCAAGAGCTTGTAAGCGCGCGTGCAGATCGCGACCTTGCGCTCGCGGGTGTCGGCCTGGCCGTGCTCGTCAAAGGCCATGACAACGACTGCGGCGCCGTAGGACTTCACCAGCCCCGCCTGCCTGAGGAATGCCTCTTCGCCCTCCTTGAGGGAGATGGAGTTCACCAAGGCCTTGCCCTGAACGCATTTCAGGCCGGCTTCGATGACCTCCCATTTCGAGGAGTCGATCATCAGCGGCACGCGGGCGATATCGGGCTCGGCCGCGAGGAGATTGAGGAACTCGACCATCACCTTCCGGCTGTCTATGAGGCCCTCATCCATATTGATATCAATGATCTGCGCGCCGTTGCTGACCTGATCTCTCGCGACCTCGAGTGCCGCGGAATAGTCCCCCGCAGTGATGAGTTTGCGGAAGCGCGCCGAACCGGTCACGTTGGTTCGCTCACCGATGTTTACGAAGGGAATGTCGTCCGTCAGGGTGAAGGGCTCGAGGCCAGAGAGGCGCAGCCGGGTCTCGATCTCGGGTGGGCGGCGCGGCGGATATTTGGCGACGGCTTCGGCAATGGCCTTGATATGCTCGGGCGTCGAGCCGCAGCAGCCACCGACGATGTTGACATAGCCATCGCGCGCAAAGGCCTCGATCTGCTCGGCCATGTACTCGGGGCTCTCGTCATACTGGCCCATTTCATTGGGCAGGCCGGCATTCGGATAGGCGCAGATGAGCGTGTCGGCGATGTCACTCAGTTCCGCCAGGTGCTCTCGCATGGTGTTGGCGCCGAGCGCGCAGTTGAGGCCAATCGTGAGGGGCTTTGCGTGACGCACCGAGTACCAGAACGCCGTTGGGGTCTGGCCCGATAGCGTGCGACCCGACAGGTCAGTGATCGTCCCAGAGATCATGATCGGCAGCGAACGCCCGCGCTCGGCAAAGACCTGTTCGGCAGCGAAGATGCCCGCCTTGGTGTTGAGTGTATCGGTGATGGTTTCGAACAGCAGGGTATCGGCGCCGCCGTCCAGCAGACCCTCAATGGCTACCCGATATGCCTCGACCAATTCGTCAAAGGTGATCGAGCGATGTCCGGGATTGTTGACGTCGGTCGACATGGACGAAGTCCTGGTGGTCGGACCCAACGCGCCGGCGACGAACCGGCGCTTTCCATCCTCGGCAGTCGCGCGCTCCACGCCGCGCCGGGCAATGCGCGCGCCTTCGAAGTTCAACTCATAGATGAACGACTCCATCCCGTAGTCGGACTGCGCTACCGACGTGCTCGAGAATGTATTGGTTTCGACGATATCGGCGCCTGCCCTGGCATAGGCGTAATGGATGTCTTCGATGGCCTCGGGCAGGGTGAGGATCAGCAGGTCGTTGTTGCCGCGCTGGGGCAGGTGCCAGTCCTTGAACCGATCACCGCGAAAATCCTCCTCCGACAGCTTCAGGCGCTGGATCATGGTGCCCATGGCGCCGTCGAGCACCAGGATGCGCTCTTGCGCGGCCGCAGAAAGGGCGGCGCGCACGTCATCGCCATCGGGCAGGGTGAACTGGGATTTTCTGGACTCGGTCATGGCAGTCGAGGTCTTCCTGTAGGGCGACACTCATATAAAGATATCTTTATGTCTTGTTTAGTGCAACCACCGCGTGGCTGCTAATTGCTCTGGAGAAACGATGGCCGTTCGCTGGATTGCGCCCTTGTGCACGATCTTAACGTCCTCTCAACCAGAAATGGTTTCTATGGCCACTGACACAAGCACATTGAGTTAAATTGCCCGCACCAGAGGCAAGGCGTTTCGTATTGCGTACCAAGACCTTCTGCCGGCATTCCGTTTTCCGCCTCGTAGCGGTGGCCGCACTTGCCGGCCCCGTTCTTGCCGCTTGCGGGGGCGGTATCGGTCCCACGCTCAAGCGGAGTGCCTTCAGCTCATCCGAATATGGCGTCGGCGTTTCTCCGCGGGTAACCCGCGATCCTAACCCGCCGCGGGGCGGGGGGCGATATCTCGTCGGCAAACCGTACACCGTGCGCGGAAAGACTTACTATCCTGCCGAGAACCCGAGCTACTCGGCATCGGGTGAAGCATCCTGGTACGGAGCGGACTTTCATGGCCGGCGCACGGCCAACGGCGAAATCTTTTCGGCCAATGCGCTGACTGCAGCTCATCCGACTTTGCCATTGCCATCCTATGTTCGCGTCACCAACCAGAAGAACGGTCGCTCGGTCGTGGTGCGCGTCAACGACCGCGGGCCGTATATGCCCGGCCGCATCATCGATCTTTCCTACCGCGCCGCCAGCATGCTCGGCTATGTCAACACCGGCAGCACGGACGTGCAGGTCGAGTATGTCGGCCCGGCGCCACTCGAAGGCGACGATACACGCACGCTGCTCGCTACCTATTCCGGCCCGCCTGTGCAGGACACCGGCACAACGCGCGTGGCCTCGGCGGGCAGCCACACGGTGGTCGGCATGACGGCCAATTTCCTTTCAGGCCTCTTCTCCTATGCGGAAACAACGCCGCAGGAGCAGAACGAAGCGATCAATGCTGCCCATGCCGCTGCAAATGCCATGGCTGGCGAGGCAGGCGACCTTGCCGCGGCGATGCAAACCTTCGATGCGGACAGCCGCAAAGTCGATGTGACCCTGGGCGTTTTCGCGAATCCGCAGGGCGCGATTGCGGTAGCGCAGGCTTTCGCTGTTCTGGGTGCCGTGGCGGAGGAGCCGGTGGACTTCGACGGAGGGGTGGCAACGCGGCTTCGGCTGACCCATCTCAAGCCCGGAGTTGCACAACAGGATGTGATCGACCTCGCGCGCAACCTTGGCCTGCCCGAGATCGTCTTGTAAGTTCCAGAGGGACTTATACTTATAAGGACGGGAGGGGAGGCGTCGTCAGCCTCCTTGCTTCGATCGGGTGGGGTCAATCGTGACACGTGTGCTGGCTGTGCTGGCTTTTGTTCTTGTGACGCTCGGGTGGGCTGCGCCTGCATCCGCTCAGGCTGAATTCTCGACTGCCGCCGACTTCGCCATTCTCATGGACCATGAGTCCGGCACCGTGCTTTTCCAGAAAAATGCCGACGATCCGATGGAGCCGGCCAGCATGGCAAAGCTCATGACGGTCGCCGTCGTCTTCAACGAGCTTCGAGCCGGCCGCTTGACGCTCGACGACGAGTTCTTCGTTTCCGAACATGCCTGGCGCACGGGTGGCGCGGCCTCGGGCGGTTCGACCATGTTCGCCGAACTCAATTCAAACATCCGCGTCGAAGATTTGCTGCGCTCCGTGATCATCCAATCGGGCAACGATGCCAGCATCGTTCTTGCCGAAGGTATCGCGGGAAGCGAAGAGACTTTCACGCTGATGATGAACGAGTTGGCAGCCGATATCGGCATGACCGGTTCGCATTTCACCAATTCCACGGGACTGCCGGATCCCGATATGTACGTGACGGCGCGCGACCTTGCCACGCTGGCGCGATACATCATCCGCGAATTTCCCGAGTACTATCACATCTTCTCCGAGCCCGAATTCGAATGGAATGGGATCAACCAGCGCAACCGTAACTCGCTGGTCGAGATGGGCATCGGAGTGGATGGCCTCAAAACCGGCCATACTCAGGCGGCCGGCTACGGTTCGGTGGTCTCCACCGAAGAAGGCGGGCGCCGCCTTGTTGCCGTCGTCCACGGTCTCGACAGCATGGCTCAACGCACCGAGGAAGCCCGCAAGCTCGTCACCTGGGGCACGCGGGCGTTCGAGCGCATTCCCGCCTTTGCCGAAGGTGATGTGGTTGGCTATGCCGATGTCTATGGCGGTGAGCAAGGCAGTGTCGGCCTGGTCGGAGAGGGTGCAGTGGACCTCTATCTGCCGCGCGGCACGCGCCGTTGTCTTGCGGCCGACATCGTCTATGAGGGACCATTGAGGCCACCCGTCAGCGCTGGCCAGCGCGTTGCCGAGCTGAGGGTCTATTGCAACGACCAGTTGATTCAGGTAGCTCCGCTCTACGCGGCCAATGACGTACTTCAGGGCGACATGGTGCGCCGCGCAACCGATGCGTTGAAGGAACTCGCGCTCGGCTGGCTCTGATCGGGGCCTTTCAGGCTCCCATCGCCCTGCTATTGTGCTATCTGCGAGGCAGAAAGTGTTCAACCGCGCAGGAACTGCACCCCTGATGCCAGATATGCATGGCCCTGGCGGCGCCCGCTTCATCACCTTCGAAGGCGGTGAAGGCGTCGGCAAATCGACCCAGGTCAAGCGCCTGCTGAAGCGCCTCAATCACGCGTCGATCGACGCCATTCGTACGCGCGAACCTGGCGGCACGCCCAAGGCCGAGGCCATCCGCTCATTCATTCTCCAGGGGCGGTCCGAAAGCTGGGGCGCGGGCGCCGAAGCGGTGCTCTTCGCCGCCGCGCGGCTCGACCACGTAAACCAGCTCATTGCGCCCAATCTTGCAGCGGGCAGGTGGGTTCTGTGCGACCGGTTCCACGACTCCACCCGCGCCTATCAGGGATTAACGGGCGGCGTCGACGACAAGCTCATAGAAGCTCTCGAGGAACTGGCGCTCAATGGCCATACGCCGGACCTGACGCTGGTGCTCGACATGGACCCGGAGGTGGCGTTTCGCCGCGTTGAAGAGCGAGGCATAGAGTCCGGCCTTGCGCTGACCGGTGACCGTTTCGAGAAGGAAGATCTCGTCTGGCACAAGCGCCTGCGCGAGAACTTTCTGGCGATTGCCGAACGCAATGGGGACCGATGCGTTGTCGTTTCGGCCGACCAGTCCGAGGATGCGCTGGAAGAGGCGATCTGGGCTATCGTTTCGGCGCGTTTCCCCGAGCAGATTGCCGAGCAGCAGGCTTGATCGATCCGCACGCCATAGAGGGAGCGTTAGCGCCTGAACAGCACCGCAGCGTGCATGGACACGCCGGCGCGCACGCCGCCATCGCCGCGCAGATACGCACCGGCCGGCTGCCGGGTGCGATCCTGCTGCACGGGCCACAGGGCATCGGCAAGGCGACACTGGCCTTCGTGATTGCACGCGAAATCCTGGTTGCGACCGGGGACGAGGATTTCCATCGCGTAGATGAACAGGTCTCGGCCGGTGCGCATCCCAATGTGCAAATCCTGCGGCGCAGCCCTAAAGACAGCAGGGGGTTCTACAGCGTCATCCGCGTCGAAGAGGTTCGGAATCTGCGCGAGAGCCTGCACATGACCCGGGGGCGTGCTGGTCATCGGGTCGCCATCATTGACTCGATCGACGATTGCAACGTCGCTTCTGCCAACGCGCTGCTCAAAATACTGGAAGAGCCGCCGCCAGAGACGACCTTCTTTCTCATTTCGCATCGGCCCGGCCAACTCCTGCCGACGATCAAATCGCGGTGCCACAATGTGGCGCTGCGCCCGCCAGCCGACGAGGAGGTTGCGCAAGTCCTGCGCGAACAGCGGCCCGATATCGCAGATGAGGATATCACGCGAGCCGTTTTGCTGGCGGGAGGACGGCCACGCCGGGCCTTTGAAGCGCTCGCGCTCGATGCGGACAGTGCCCTCACCGGACTGGAAATCTGGCTGCGTTCGCCGCTCGATCAACCCGCCGGAGTGCACCTGGCCCTGGCCGATGCGCTGGGTGGTGGCAGTCAGGGTCCGGATATTTCCTTTGCCCGCGAAATGCTGGTCGATTGGCTGGCAGGCGAGGCGCGCAATGCAGCCCTCAAACCGATGGACCGGGTTCGGCTTGCCTCGGCCAACGAGCTATGGGAGAAGGCCCATGACCTGTTCGCCGAGACCGACGAGATCAACCTCGACATGAGGCAGACGCTCGTCATCATCTTCGACGCGATCAGGAAACATCTCCAGGCCATTTCTCCTCCGACCGAAACGCAATGACCGCCAAACCCTTCTACGTCACCACAGCGATCTCCTATCCCAATGGCGCGCCTCATATCGGGCATGCCTATGAGATGATCGCGACTGATGCGATTGCGCGGTTCAAGCGGCTCGAGGGCAGGGACGTTTATTTCCTGACGGGCACTGATGAGCATGGCATCAAGATGGTGCAGACGGCGGCGGCGCAAGGCGTTCCGGTCCGTGACCTTGCCGACAAGAATTCATCAGAATTCAAGCGATTGGCGGCTGAACTTAACATTTCAAACAACGACTTCGTCCGCACGACGGAAAAGCGCCACCACGATGCGAGCCAGGCTATCTGGAAGCGCATGGCTGCCAGTAGCAGTGGTGACATTTTCCAGTCTACCTACAAGGGCTGGTACTCGGTTCGTGACGAGGCCTATTTCGATGAAGATGAACTGACCGAGAAGGACGGCAAGCGCTATGCGCCGTCCGGCGCCGAGGTGCAGTGGGTCGAAGAGCCGACCTATTTCTTCCGCCTCTCGGCCTATCAGCAGAAACTGCTCGATCTCTATGAGGCCAATCCGGATTTCATCGCGCCCAGGGAGCGGCGCAACGAGATCATCTCCTTCGTAAAGGGCGGTCTGCAGGATCTCTCGATCTCGCGCACGACTTTCGACTGGGGCATTCCGGTGCCTGATGCGCCCGGGCATGTCATGTATGTGTGGGTCGATGCGCTGACGAACTACATCACCGGTCTCGGGTTCCCGGATGAGCAGAATGAGCTTTTCAAGAAGTTCTGGCCGGCCAACCTGCACGTCATCGGCAAGGACATCATCCGTTTTCACACCGTTTACTGGCCCGCTTTCCTGATGAGCGCCGGCATCCCGGTGCAGCATCGGGTCTTTGCCCACGGCTTCCTGACCGTAGACGGCCAGAAGATGAGCAAGTCACTGGGGAACGTCATCGATCCCTTCGCCCTGATCGAGGAATTCGGCGTCGACCCGGTGCGCTATTTCTTCCTGCGAGAAGTATCGTTCGGCCACGATGGCGACTACAGCCGTGACAAGCTGACTACCCGCTCCAATGCCGATCTTGCCAACAATCTCGGCAATCTGGCGCAGCGTTCGCTATCGATGCTCAACAAGAACTGCGACGCAAAAGTGCCGCAGCCGGGAGCGTTCACTCCCGAGGACGAAGCCATTCTGCGCGCGTCCGACAAGGCGATCGTCAGTGCTGGCGAAGCCATGGACGTTCAATTGATCCATGAGGCGACGGCAGAGATCGTTTCGGCGCTCAGCGCAGCCAACAACTATTTCGCTGCTCAGGAGCCCTGGGCACTGAAGAAGACCGATCCCGAGAGGATGGGCACAGTTCTCTATGTGACGGCCGAGGTCGTGCGTCGGCTCGTCATTCCCATGCTGGCATTCACACCGGCATCGGCTGCCCGCATCCTCGATGCGCTTGCTATTCCCGAGGACCAACGCTTCCTGGCCTTCGCCAATGATGAGCACAGGCTGGTGCCCGGCACGCAATTGCCGCCTCCTCAGCCGGTGTTTGCCCGGTTCGAGAGGAAGACGGACCCGGCCTGATGCTGATCGACAGTCATTGCCATCTCGATTTCGACGTGCTCGCCAGCGACATGGATGGCGTTATGGCGCGCGCGCAAGCGGCAGGCGTCTCCGGCATGGTGACGATATCCACACGCGTGGAGAACTTTTCCACATACGCCGCGATTGCGGAACAACATGAGAACGTTTGGTGTTCGGTCGGCACCCACCCGCACAATGCGCATGAGGAGCTGCATATAAGCGCTGGCGACCTCATCGAGATTTCCCAGCACCCCAAATGCGTTGCTATCGGGGAAGCGGGCCTCGACTACCACTATGACAACTCACCGCGCGAGGCTCAGGCCGAAAGCTTCCGCCGCCATGTCGCTGCCGCCCGGGCCACCGGTCTTCCACTGGTTATCCACAGCCGCGAGGCCGACGAGGACATGGCCCGCATATTGGAGGAAGAGGCGGAGCAGGGGGCTTTTCCGTTCGTTCTGCACTGCTTCACCGCCGGTATCGACCTGGCGCGTCGCGGATTGGCGCTCGGTGGCTATATCTCGTTTTCGGGCATCATCACATTCAGGAACGCGGAAGAAATTCGCGAAGTTGCCGCCATGGTCCCCTCCGACCGGTACCTCGTTGAAACGGACGCCCCATACCTGGCCCCAATACCGCACCGAGGCAGCACGAACGAGCCTTCGTTCGTCCGACACACAGCCGAAAAACTGGCGGAAGTGCGTGGCTTGAGCCTGGAAGCGCTTGCCGCAGAATCCACCGCCAACTTCGCGCGGCTCTTCTCCAAAACGGGACTTGCCTGAGCGTGCCGGCAGCTTCGCGCATCGTTGCTACGGTTCTTGGCTGCGGCTCCTCCGGCGGTGTGCCGCGCATCGGCAATGTCTGGGGCGCTTGCGATCCCAATGAACCGCGCAATCGGCGCCGGCGGTGTTCGCTGCTGATCGAGGGCTTTGGCGAGGAGTCCGATCGGCCGACGCGAATCCTGATCGACACGGGCTGCGACCTGCGCGAACAGCTGCTGGACGCCAAAATCGATCGCGTCGATGGCGTACTCTATACCCATGCGCATGCGGACCATACCCATGGAATCGATGATCTGCGCGTGCTGGCGCTGCACAACCGCAGGCGTGTCGACGTTTATTCCACCACCGAAACCCGCGACCGCCTCTATGAGGCATTTGCCTATTGCTTCGAGAGTCAGCCGGGCAGCGACTATCCGCCGATCCTTGAAGCGCACACGATCTGTGCCGGCAAGGACGTGGTGATCGAGGGGCCGGGCGGCTCCATAACCGTGCTGCCGTTCGTCCAGGAACATGGCAACATCACATCCTTGGGGTTCCGAATCGGTGGCCTGGCTTATTCCTGCGATCTTTCCGGAATACCGGCGGCTTCTGCCCAGGCGCTTACCGGCCTCGACACGTGGATCATCGATGCGTTGCGACCCACGCCGCACCCAAGTCATCTCAGCTTGCCCGAATCGCTGGAACTGATCGAACGGTTTGCGCCACGTCTCGCCGTGTTGACCAATCTGCACATCGATATGGACTACGCCACGGTGGCGGCAACGACGCCGGAAGGCGTCACGCCGGCATATGATGGCATGAGGATCGAGGTCGTGAGCACCGCGGATGCGGCTATCTGACCAACGCTTGCGCGTGCCGGCGCCCGCGTAATTCCATCAAAAAAGTTCGTCCCGACCTGGAATTGAACTTCCTCGCAGGAATTCAAAAGCGAATTTTGATCGTTCCATGCAGGCGGATTCTCAGTCCGTGCAGGCGATCGACATGCTTCCTGCCTCTTACTGCACGATGATGCGGGCTCAGTAGATAAACGTCTGCGTCGATATATTTGGCTATGCCATGATGTACGGGAGCTCTCGAATATCTATTCGAGAGTTGAGAGGGACTTGTCTTCCAAGACGCTTCTCGCAAATGAACGCGCGATGCGCGCTGGCGCGAACACATTCGCTCAGTAACAACGCCCGCATCATGGTGGCCGAATAACGGGACCCTGAGAGGTAGGAGAGGGATAACTATGAAGATAAACAAGATCATGCTGGCGTGTGCAGCCAGCCTTCTGATCGGCGCAAGCGTGCCCACTGTAGTGGTTGCGCAGCCATTGGCGCCGATTCCGGAGGCACTCGGGGCGCCGCGTGAGTTCGCTACGGCCATCGAGCACTTCGAATATCTCAAGCGCCAGGCTGGTGGTGGTACCCACCACACCTATGAGAGCGTGCCCAAATGGGAGGGACTTTGGCAGGCTGGCTATAACAACATCGCTTTGCGCGGCGGCGTCTCGCCGTTCTTTGAAGGGCCGATTCCTCCCGGCCTGAGCGCCGGCGGTACCGTGTCCGAGGGCGTCCTGTCGCCAGAGTATCAAGCCGCGTTCGAACAACGCCGCGAGAACATGCTCAAATACAACGAGCAGCCCTATGACCGCCTCAGCACCTGTGAGGCGGTCGGTCCGGCGCGCTGGCTGCTGGAGCCCTATGTGCGTGAGTTCGTCAACACCCCGACCCAGTCGTGGTGGATGAACGATCTGGCCAACGAAACCCGCCGCATCTACATCGATCAGGAACACAAGAACATCGAAGGCGCGCATACGCCCGACGGCGACAGTATCGGCTTCTGGGCCGGCGACAAGCTTGTCGTGCATACGCAGGACATCTGGCCGGCCGACTATTTCCGTGGCTATCCGCCCACCTCGAACGAGCTGGAGATGGTGGAAGTCTGGGAGTTGGTCACGCTGCCGAACGGGCTGCAACGCATCGAGGTGCAGGTCACTTTCTACGATCCGATCGGCCTCGCGAAGCCGCTGAACGGTGTCTACACGTACACTCGCGCCGCCGCTCAGGAAGACGCCGGCTACCGCCTCCGTCACTGGGACTGCAACTCCTCGGTCCAGCAGCGTGTGGAGACGGAGGATGGTGTTGAAACGACGATCCGGCTTCCCGGCGAGGCCGGCAAGTCCTGGCATGAGATGCGCAATCCGGATCTTCCGCCGGACCTTCCCGGTCAGACCCAGTCTCCTGACCAGGTCGATTTCGACACGATCTTCAGCAACTAAGCGGACCAGAAAGGATTCCAGATGAACAAGATTACTTCGATTGCCCTGGCTGCTTCGGTACTTCTGGCGACAGGCACAGCATCGTATGCCCACCACAGCTTTTCGATGTTCGACTCGTCACAAGAAGTCGTTGTTGAGGGCACAGTCGTACGCTGGGCGTTCACCAGCCCGCACTCCTTCATGATGATCGAAGACGCCGACGGACAGGTGTGGGCCTTCGAGGGCTCTGCTCCTCCGGCATTGCTCGGGCAGACCCCGCCCATGACCGGCAACACGTTCAAGGTTGGTGACGAAATCACCGTGATCCAGTGTCCGCTGCGTGACGGTCGTCCGGGCGGCGCGGCCGGCTTGATCATTGCGGCCGACGGCACCGTCTACATTCCGGCGGATGGCGGATGTCGCGGTGCCAGCCAGCGCATGGACGTGTGGCCGGAATGGATCGCTGCCGGCTATAAGAGCAAGGCGGAAGCTGAGGCTGCAACGGGCGTTGCCGAAGAGCCGGCAGAGGAGGCAGAGGAGGCAGAGGAGCCCGCAGAAGCCGGAGACGAAGCCGCGGCTGAGTAATCGGTAACGCTCCTGATTGGCGATTTTGGCAGTCGGTGGGTCCTCGACGGACCTGCCGGCTGCCAGTCTGTTTAGGCACATAAGACGCATCCGCCGATCGGTTTATGCATATGGACCAGTATTCCATGCAGGCACCGATCCTGCATTTCCTCTCAGATGAATTTGACGGCAGGCTTATTTCATCGATGCCGTGAAAAGACTTGGGGGCCCGCGCCGGCGGGAAAGTCAGCGCCTCTCAGGCTCTGTGGGAGGACGCTGCACTGAGCCGGGCAGCTCGGGTGCAGTCGCAAAAGAAGTCTAGTTGCTCATGACCGGTGTGGGCGAGCGACTTGGCGTGAAATTGGGAGGTGTGCAATGAGAAACACGATTATCGGCGCAGGTTTGCGCTCACGGACCATCACTCGTCGTAGTGTATTGAAGGGTGCTGCTGCTGGCGGGCTCGTTTTAGGGACCGGCACGCTGTTTGCTCCTGCCGTGCGGGCACAGACCGCCATCAAGGTTGGTTATGTGTCACCGCAGACCGGCGCTCTGGCCCAGTTTGCCGAAGCCGACGACTTTGTTCTTACCACCATGCGCGAGCTGATCGGCTCGGGCATCGAAACCCCGGGTGGCGTGGTGCCCGTCGAGATTGTGGTGCGCGACAGCCAGTCCAATCCAAACCGTGCTGCCGAAGTGGCGCGCGAGCTGATCGTGGACGAAGGCATCTCGCTCATGCTGGTGGGCGGAACGCCCGAGAACACGAATCCGGTTTCGACCCAGTGCGAGGTCGAGCAGGTGCCCTGTATCTCGACGACCGCGCCGTGGCAGCCCTGGTACATGGGCCGGCAGTCCAATCCGGCCTCTCCTGTGCCCTTTGAATACACATACCACTTCTTCTGGGGCCTCGAGGACATAATCGGGACCTACGCATCCATGTGGGATCAACTCGACACCAATATGAGCGTGGGCGGGCTGTTCCCGAACGACGCCGATGGAAATGCCTGGGGGAACCCCGAGACGGGTGTTGGGCCGGGCCTCGCCGAGCGCGGCTACACGATCACCGACACAGGCCGCTTCCAGAATCTGACCGAGGATTTTTCCGCTCAGATCAACGCCTTCCGCAACGCCAATGCGGAAATCGTGACTGGCGTCATTATCCCTCCTGACCTTGCGACCTTCTGGACGCAGGCCAATCAGCAGGGCTACCGCCCCAAGGCAGTAACGCTCGCCAAGGCGATTCTTTTCCCGTCGTCCGTCGAGGCGCTGGGCGAGCTCGGTCATAACCTGTCGTCCGAAGTCTGGTGGACGCCGAACCACCCCTATACATCTTCGCTGACGGGCCAATCGGGGCAGGAGGTTGCGCAGGGCTTTACCGAGTTCAGCGGTCGCCCTTGGACTCAGCCGATCGGGTTTGCCTATGCTCTGTTCGAGGTCGCCATCGACGTTCTCAAGCGCACCGCCGACGTGTCGGACTATGAGGCCGTAGCCCAGTCCATCAGGGAAACCAATCTGCAAACCCTCGTCGGGCCGGTGCAGTGGGGCAAGGACACGGATCTCGGACCGATTGCCTCCAACGTCTCCAAGACTCCGCTGGTGGGCGGGCAATGGCGTCGCCAGGATGACGGATCGTTCGAGCTCGTGGTCGTCGAGAATGTTCTGGCACCGGACGTACCCGTATCCGGCGAGATGGAGGCAATCGCCTAGGTTTTTCACTACCATCGTGCAGAGCGGGGGGAGCCGGATGCTCGAGTCTCATCCCCATCCTCCCGCTCCTGACTGCATGTTAGGGAAGGGCAGGTCGGGGACGGCCTTTCTCCCGGCGCTCTCCCGCTATGTGGCTGTTATATGACGCTTTTCTTCGGCCAATTTTAAGGAAACGGGCTTTATCCGTCGCTCAACAACGAACAGGGTTGGGCGAAGATGTCCTTTATGCGCTTGTCGGTTGCTGGGCGGGTGTACGGCGCGTTCGGCGTGGTCATCGTGCTGATGATCGGATTGCTGGTGATTGCAATCAGCGGTTTGCGATCAACCTCGGAAACTTTCGATACCTACCGATCAGCGGCTGACAGATCCAACGAGATCTCCAGCCTGCTCGAAAGCCTGACGCAAACACGGCTGGCGTTTGCGGCGTATGACGGGCAGTCGAGCAGTGCCAATGTCGAGGCGCTTGAAACGCGCGTGGCCGAACTGGTCGACAGCCACCGGCGAGCGGTCGAAGACGGTATTCTGGGTGTGAATGGCGATATGGATGCGCTGGTCGGCGCCTATGTCGATGCAGTCCATGCAATTGGCACGCTCGATACGAGCATTGCCGCTCTCTCGGCCGACATGGATGAGGCGGGGCTACTAGCCACCGAAACACTAGCCGAACTGATTACCGAGACGTCTCAATCGGCCAACCTCAATGCTCGCGCCGCGGCGACGTCCGGCCTTGCCATGGAGAAAATCCTGATGGCGCGGCTTACGGCACATCAGATGGCCGATGCACCTGGTCAGGCGCAGTTCGATGAGCTGGTTGGGTTCGGGCAGGCCGCGATCGATACGCTAACGCAGCTGCGGTCCATCTTCTTTCGCACAGAGGACATCACACGCGTCGACAGCGTCACCACGGCGATGACCGATTATATCGGTTTGGTCGAGGAGATGTTTGCGCGCCTTTCCGAGCGCCAGGCCTTGCAAGCGGACCTGACCGCAGCCGATGGGGCTCTCGTAGCCGCCTATGCCGGGCAAGTCGAAACCATTCACGGTGAGCAGCGCGCTTTGGGTCTTCAGGCGCACGACCAATCCGAGCAGGCTCAAATGATCGCTCTCGCCGGTGGACTGGCTATCCTTGCCCTCGGCACGGTACTGGCGATCATAATGGCCCGTTGGATGTCGGGCTTTGTGCGTAGTACCGCTTCAAACATGCACGAACTTGCGTCCGGAAGGCTCGACATCGAACTCCCGGTGAAGCGCGGCGCGGCGGAGTTCCAACAGATCACCAGGGCTCTGGAGACCTTCCGCGATAATGCCAGGGTGATGCGGGAAATGGACGCCGAGAAGCTCGAGGGCCATCAGCGCCAGGCTGAGGCCTATGCCAAGCGTGCCGATCTGCAGAAGCGCGTCAAAGCGATCGTCGATGGCGCCGCTGCCGGCGACTTTTCCGCCCGTATCGAGGTCAGATATGGCGACCCCGAGCTCGACGACCTTCTCGGGAGCATCAATATGCTCATGGAAACGGTTGACCGCGGCCTTGCCGAAACCGGCTCCGTCCTCTCCGCCATGGCTAGCGCCGATCTCTCCAAACGCGTGAGTGGAGAATATCACGGGGCCTTCGCACGCCTCACCAGCGACACCAATGCGCTCGCCGACGCCTTCACCGAAGTGGTCGCAAAGCTGCAGGAAACCTCGCGCGCCCTGAAAGTGGCAACGGGCGAACTCCTGACCGGCACCAATGATCTCGCTCAACGCACGACACGCCAGGCCGCCACGATCGAAGAAACATCCGCGTCGATGGAACACCTTTCGGGAACCGTCTCGCGTAATGCCGACTATGCCCGTGAGGCGGTGGTAAAGGCAGAATCTGCCGCTGATCTCGCAGAGCGCGGCGGCAAGGTGATGGGCCAGGCAAATGCCGCCATGCAACGCATCACCACGTCCTCCGCGAAAGTTTCCGATGTCATCAAGATCATCGATGACATCGCTTTCCAGACCAATCTTCTTGCGCTCAATGCTTCTGTGGAAGCTGCGCGGGCGGGCGAGGCGGGCAGGGGGTTTGCAGTGGTCGCCGTCGAGGTGCGACGCTTGGCCCAGAGTGCTGCACAGGCTTCCTCCGAGGTCAAAGTGCTTGTCGAACAGTCTCTCGGCGAAGTGAGCTCCGGAACACAACTCGTCGGCCAAGCGGCCGACACGCTGAGTTCAATTCACCGGGCCGTAATCGAGAACGCAGAGGTGATGCGCGCTATAGCCGAGGCAAGCCAGGACCAGAACGCGGCCATTGACGAAGTCGGAACCGCTGTCCGCGCCCTCAACGAGATGACCCAGCACAACGCCGCGCTCGTTGAAGAAACGAACGCCGCAATAGAGCAGACAGAAGCGCAGGCCACCGACCTCGACCGCATCGTCGACATTTTCCGCGTGAGCGAGGGAACCGAAGCGGCAGACCTCACGGCGTGGGAGGCGGACGAAGAAGCACCGGTTGTAGTCCGGCATAGCCGGCAAGCATGAGTTCGCTGCAATCCTGAAGCGGACGAGCCGCATTTTGCCGTGGTCACATAGACCCTTGTCGAATAGACGAGCGCCAATCCGACCGGTACTCATGGCATCGACGCACGGATAGTTCTCCCGACGATTTCGTTGTGTTTCCTGACTCAAAGCCCCGCCAGTGTGCGGGGCTTTTTTCTAAATGGCCTCGAGAACGGCCGCCCTACGGATTAAAGCGGCCGCTCCCCGAGCCTAGCTAGGTCGCGGGAAGCGCTGACGTTTGCTTGAGAGGAGTGTCAGAGCTTCCACAAAGCCAGCGTAACAGCGCCCCTGAACCTGTCCAGTGACCAAAATGTAAGGGAGCCGTAATGTCGCACCAGTGCGTGCATCCGGCTTCAGGCGCGTTCAAGCTGCGTGGAGCGGTCCGTAGGGTGATGGCTGGGCTCGCAGGTGAGCCGACGCCCAGGTCGCCTCGCTATACAGAAAAGTTCCATAATATATATTATGCGAATCAGGGGGCGCCATCGGTCAAGGTGCGGGCATCCGGCCAACTCGCTGACACAGCCGCCGCAGTGACTCCCCCCCGGACGCGGCGTTTGCCAATCCACCATCGTGCGCATTGACGAACTGCCGTCACGTTGTACCGTGAGGCGGCGCGTCCATAAAAATTGATGACACTCAGACGGATGCGCATTTGGAGGAGGACATATGAGAAAGACTATTTTGGTAGCTTTGCTCGCCGGGACGGCTTTTGCCGGCCTCTCTCAAACGGCATTCGCCTTGGACGCCGATTACTGGCGCGGAGGTTGGCGCACGGCGCTTGGCACGGAACCGCATCTTTATGAGTTCGTGATCCGTGACGAGACCGTCACCGGCTTTTACTGTGTGAACTGCGCCGACGTCACTACGGTCGGCTTCATTGACGGGACCTGGGACGAGGAAAACGGCATTGACTTCACTATACGTTTTCCCAATCCGGACGGATCGATCGCGTCCACCCAGGAGCAGCATGCAATGCTGATGGGTAGCGAGTTGATCGTAACCGGCGATGAGCTTGAGGGCGAGCTCACCCTGATCAAGGATCCTCGCGGCGCAGATCCGGGCACGTCCCCGGTCCAGATGCTGCCTCCGGGAACGCCGGCGACGCCAGTGATGGATCCCCCGCCAGACCAGGGCAAAGGTGCGGGGACCAATGCCCAGCCCGGTTCGGATGCCTATTGGGCGCCGGGGCCTTTCAAGGAAGATCTTGCGGTCGAGGACGTGGCCGGAACATGGATCGCCCTGTTCTGGGGCGGTATCGGCATGAACAAGCAGATTTTCCACTTCATGCGCGACGGCGATGAACTGCGCGGGCTCGTTTGCGGCCGGTGCGACAACCCCTATACTTTCGGCGCACTGGAAAACATCGTCATTGCCGACGGCACGCTCTATTTCGACATTGTGCATCAGGACTGGGGTGCGCCCGAGGCAACGTTCGACAGGCAGAACGCGGCCTGGATTGTGCAGAACGAGATGGTCGTCGACGCCGATCTCGATGACGTGGATCCCGACAATCCTCCAGCCAACCCGCCCGAGATAGAGGGCTTCGTATATTCGATGCTTGGTCCAATCCCGGCAGAAGCCACCGCCGGGAACTCCTCGGAAAACATCGATGTCTGGGGGCCGGGCACCGGACCGTCGCCCGAACCGCCGGAAGGTCGCGAGCCGGTTACGTTCACCTTCGAATAGTGCGGGTGTGCCCCGCTCCCTTGCAATGCAGGGAGCGGGGCACACTGGCCATGGATGGCCCTGCCCCAGCCTGCGAGGCACTGGCCTCGATTTGCATTCTGTGGTCCGCACCTTTAGCGTTCGGGGCTCCCCAACCAGCACGGAGCAATAACGCATGGACACCGCGAACCCGATTCTGCGTCGCCTCTACACCATGGAGGGAGGTGCAGAAGAATGCCGGAGCATCTATCGCGAATGGGCGCAGGCCTATGACCGGGATACGGTCGGCGGCATGGGCTATGTCGCCCCTGCCCTGGCCGCCGGGACATTGGCGCCCCTACTCTCGCCGGGCGCCGAGGTGCTCGATGCTGGTTGCGGTACCGGGCTAGCGGGTGCTGAACTGGCGCGGCTTGGCGTCGCTACCATCGATGGCATCGACATCTCCAGCGAAATGCGCGCCGAAGCGGCAGCGAAAGGCATCTATCGGAACCTGGATGAGGGCGATCTGACCCAGCCCCTCACGATCACCAACGACTCTTATGATGGCGTAATCTGTGTTGGCGTCTTCACCAATGGCCATGTCGGACCGGCCGCCATAGCCGAACTCGTACGTGTTGCCAAACCTGGCGCTCCCGTGGTTTTCACGGTTCACGAGCAGGCCTGGGATGCAGAAGACTACGCTGAGCGTATCGCTGACCTCTCCGCCTCTGGCGCCGCGCGCACCGCGCAGATCACCGAGGCGCCGTATCACACCAAAGAAGGGTTCAACTGCCGTCTCTGCGTGCTGGAGGCGATCTAAGCAAGTCCGCCCGGTTTGGCCTAAACCCGCTGCGGTGATACACTTAACAAAGAGCGGCCTGGGAGTCGCTTCCCGCCTGTCGTACAGATACGACGTATTCTCATCAGTTAGGAAATTTTTTGCAGGTACAGGTACGCGACAACAACGTCGATCAAGCACTTAGAGTTCTTAAAAAGCGGCTTCAGCGCGAGGGTGTCCTCCGGGAGATGAAGCGCCGCAAATACTACGAAAAGCCGTCGGAAAAGCGTGCGCGCGAACGCGCCGAGGCTATTCGAAGGGACCGGAAGGCAGCCAGAAAACAAGCCATTCGCGAAGGCTTGATTGCAGGCCCCAAGCGCCCCCAACAGGGACGAGCGCGAGCCCCGTCGCTGGCTCGAGGCGGCTGATTTTCCCGGGGCCCGGCATAATTTGTCGGGCTCCGCTCGTAGTCGCCGCGGCGCGGATCAGCCACAGAACCGACGCAGATGCCTGTTACCAGTATTGCCTTGTCCAAGTCTAACTGACCAACAGAGCTCGCGATGCCACGATCATCGGGCGTAAGGAGAATCATCGAAACACTCGTTTCGCAGCCCCGCACCTACGACAAGTTCGAGATAGTGGCGGACGCCACCGTTCATCTTGCCGGTATTGCTGTGGCGCTAATCGCGGGCTCGGCCCTACTCGCTTATACGGCTTTTGGTTCCGCTCGCGAGCACCTACCTGCCCTGTTGCTTTACGTGGCGAGCCTTCTGGGCGTCCTCAGCGTTTCCCTGGCCTTCAATCTCTGGCCCGTTACGGCGGTCAAGAGCTATCTTGCGCGGCTTGATCAGGCGGCGATCTTCCTCTTTATTGCCGGCACCTACACACCATTCCTGGCAGTTCTCGACCGTACGCCCATGGCCACCCTGATGATGGTGCTCGTATGGGGGCTGGCCATCGTTGGCATTGCGCTGAAGCTTTTTGTTCCGCACCGGTTCGGCCGGATAGCCATCCTGCTCTACCTTGCAATTGGCTGGAGTGGGCTGCTGATCTTCCAGAACCTGAGTGCCAGTATCTCCTCCGCCGCCCTGCTGCTCTTGGTCGCGGGAGGACTGGCATATTCATTCGGCATCATTTTCCACCTCTGGCAGCGGCTCCGTTTTCACAACGCGCTATGGCATTTGGCGGTGGTTACCGGGGCCTCGCTACATCTCGGAGCCGTTTTCCACGCGCTCGGCTAGATCAGGGATTCCGTATCGCGTGCATCCGGACAATGGCACCGCTGATTTCGCGTTCGAGGTTGTAGAGTTCGGTCATGGCAGTCGCGATGCCATTTTCAAGCTCATCGCTTGTGAAGGATGAAGACCGACACGCTTCCTCCAGGGACCGCTGTTCTTCTTCTATCGACTGCAGCGTCCGTTCAGCGGCCTCGATCGCCTCTTCATCAGGATCGCCTGCTTCGGCGGCAGCCGCGGCCCGGATAAAATCGGCGGTATCGGCGCTCCAGGTACCTATCGCCTGAAGCGTCAAATCGAAACGCTGTCGCAGTTCATCCTCTGTCACGCCCTTCCTCCCTCAGGCTAGATCTAAACAGAAAATGGGGTTCAATCGTTGCGTGGCGATCGTCATGGAACCGTATATGTGGAACTGCCCTCCTCCCGCTATCCTCCAATAAAAGAGGCCCCCTGATGGGGGCCCCCGCTTACGGTGCGATGCGCAACTACTCCGCGTCGCGCTTTTGCTGAATCAAATCGCCGACGTTTTCGAATTCGTCGGGATAGGCCTCCACAATGTCCTTGGGGTTGCCGGCGGCCAGCCCATTGTCGCGGGTGCGCAGGTATTGGAACATTGCTCCAGGGTTCGCGTGCACCGTGCCGTCCTTGAGCGTGAGGCTCTTGTCGGCATTTTGCGCAAAGGCCGGCGACATGCCGGCAAGGGACAAGATAGCGGCGGCAATAACGATCGTCTTCATGGCCATCTCCAGTGATTGGCTATTGACTGCCTGGCCGCCCCTTCCGCCCATGGGTGACCAGTCGGCGCAGTCAATCAAGTCATAATGACCGAACTGTGGGCTGCCCCGTCACAAACGCCAGCACGCCAACGCCCCCCTTGTGAAGATAATCAAGTGCCCTACATCACGCTGGCTTCTCAGTAAGGAGGCAGCACATGAAACTGCCAAGAAAGATCAAAGCAGGCGTTGCTAACGCTAGTATGGTGGGCGTGATGGGTGCCCTTATTGTTGTGCTTTAGCTACGCTTTGTAAGCCCAAATAAGAACTAGCGCTCTTGAGTCGTCCTACTCCGCGAGCTCGGCCAATTGCGGCACCAGTCGGTCAATTGCCCAGGGGATGGACAGAACCGAGGGCGCGGATGTGGCCATGGAGAAAGCGCGATCGACAATCGCCAGGTGCCGCCCTTCGGCGACGGGCCGGAAGCGCGCAAAAACAGGATTAGCTCTCAGCGCATCGAGTTCGGCCTGGTCGTCGTGCCAGGTTATGAGGATGTCGGCATCGACGCTCTCCAGATCCTCGAAGCTGACAGGTACGTTGAAGCTGCCATCGGTGGGCAACGCGTCGGCACCGGGAGATAGACGCAGCCCCAGATCCTCGATCATCTGAACGCGTGGGTCGGTCGACACATATACTGCAAGGTTGTTCGATCCCGGCTCCGGATAGCCGAACGTGAAGGTCATATCCTCAAACTCCGGATGGGCTGCCGCTGCGTCGGCCAGTTGAGTCGCAACCCGCTCGATGAGAGCCTCAGCACCCGCCTCATCGCCGAGCGCTCTGCCGATCGTTCGCGTGATGTCGCGCCAATTGCCGGCCCAAGGGCCGTCCTGCCAGGCTACCGTGGGAGCAATATTGGACAGGCGCGCATACTTTTCCGCATCGAGATCGCTATAGGGAGCAAGGATAAGGTCCGGCTGAAGGGAGAGTATCTGTTCGTACGGCAGTTGATAAGGATCGAGCCGCACCGGCAGCTCGCCGCCAAGGTCGCTGACTGCATCAGCAACCCACGGAAGCACGCCGTTCGCATCGCCGCCGAATTCCTGCAGCGGAATGCCGACGGGCACCTGCCCAAGCGCCAGCACCACGTCCTGCGACATCCAGCCGATAGTGACGATCCGTTCTGGCTTGCTCTCGATGACTGTCTCGCCCAGCCCGTGCTCGATGGTTACGGGAAAGGCATCCTGCGCCACGACCGGCAGCGAAACGGCTGCAGCGATGAGCGCCGGGACGAGTACTGTGAACTTCATGGCTAACTACTCCCGATGAGCATTTGAACCGCGTGGAATAACCAGCGGGGTGTGGGCAATGGGGTCCTCGATGATCACGCAGGACAGACCGAAGACCTGTTCAACCAATTTGGCGGTGACGATCTCGCGAGGCGCACCTTCGGCAATGATCGCGCCGTCGCGCATGGCTATGAGATGGCTGGCGTAGCGGCAGGCGTGATTGAGGTCGTGCAGCACGGCTACGATGGTCTGGCCGTTGCGCTTGTTGAGGACACTCAGCAGGTCGAGCAACTCGATCTGGTGGGTTATGTCGAGGAACGTCGTGGGTTCGTCGAGCAGCAGCAGAGGCGTTTGCTGCGCCAACACCATGGCCACCCACACACGCTGGCGTTGACCGCCCGAGAGCTCATCCACCAGCCTGTGCGAGAGTTCGGTGACCTTGGTTGCCTCCATTGCCGCGACAACTGCAGCCTCGTCATCGCGCGACCATTGCCGTAAAAGCTTCTGGTGCGGATAGCGCCCACGGGCGATGAGATCGGCGACGGTGATGCCATCCGGTGCAATCGAGGTCTGCGGTAAGAGACCCAAGCGCCGCGCGACTTCCTTGGCAGGAAAGGATGTAATCGCCTGACCATCGAGCACCACCCTGCCCTTGCTTGGCTTTATAAGTCGCGACAGCGCCCTTAGCAGTGTGGACTTGCCGCAGGCATTTGCGCCGACAATGACGGTGAACGAGCCATCAGGTATCGAGACCGAAAGATCGTTCGAGATGACGCGCTGGTCGTATCCGATGGTCGCGCCTTCGGCCATCAGGCGCGGTGTCGTGGCAGCGAGAATGGGGTCGTGCTTGTTCATGGCGGATCGGTCCTTCATTGCCGCCGCGCTTCGCGCAGCAGCAGCCAGGCAAAATAGATGCCTCCGAGGCTAACCGTGACAATGCCGACGGGCAGCTGCGTGGGTGCAAAGGCTCTTTGGGCGACATAGTCGGCCGCTGCCAGCAGCAATGCCCCCATGGCGGCTGATGGTAGCATGGCAACGCCCGCCGAGCCGGCAAGGCGGCGAGCCAACTGGGGTGCGGACAGGGCGACGAAACCGATGGGGCCGGCCGTTGCTGTAACGGTCGCCGTCAGGGCGACGCCCACGACAAGCAGAACCAGTCGATTGCGCTCGGCATTGACCCCGAGAGCCCGTGCCGCGTCGTCACCAAGCTCGAGCTGTGCCATGGGTCGGCTCATGACCACAGCCAGCGGTATCAGCATCAGGAGCAGCAACCCGGCATAGGCCAGTCGGTCTAGCCCCAGACCGTTGAGCGAGCCGGCCCCCCACATGGCGGCGGCCATGGCCACTTCCAGATCAGCGCGCAGCAGCATCCATGTGTTGAGCGACGTCAGCATTGCCGACACGCCGATCCCGACGATGATGAGCCGGAAGCCCTGCACGCCGCGTCGGTAGGCCAGCAGGTAAACGACGCCAGCAGTTACCAGGCCGCCCAGCAAAGCGCCGCCGGCAATGGCGAAATAACTGCCGCCGAGCAGAGTAATGACGATCAGTGCGCCGGTATAGGAACCGGCATCGAACCCGATGATATCCGGGCTGCCGAGTGGGTTTCGGGTGAGCGACTGAAAGATAGCACCGGCGATGCCAAGCGCAGCGCCGAGCAGCAGCGCCAGGGCCGTGCGCGGCAAGCGCCACTCTACCACGACCATGTGCACGCGCGGTTCGGCTTGCCCCAGCAGCACCTGGATGACGTCTGGCAAAGGCACCCGGAAATCGCCGCTCGCAAGCGAGACCAAGGCAACGATAAGCGCCAGTGCGAGCAGAACCATACAGATGATGCAGGCCTTGACGTCAACACGCTGCGAAAGGGTCTCACCGAAGAGGCGGATCACTCGTACTGGCCGGCCGAAATTTACTCCGGCATTTGGCTCGAGCGCACTCATAGCCCGCTCACCTTGCGCCGTCGCGCCAAGAGGATCAGCACCGGTGCACCGATGAAGGCCGTGACGATACCAACCTGCAGTTCGCCGGGGCGCATTACCACTCGCCCGACGATATCGGAGACGAGAAGCAGTATCGGGGCAAGCACCAGTGTAAAGGTGAATATCCAGCGCTGGTCAGGCCCGACGATCCACCGCGCGACGTGTGGGATCATGAGACCGACGAAGCCAATCGGGCCAACTGCGGCCGTCGCCGCTCCGGCGAGAAGCGTCGTAGCGATGACCACCACAATGCGCGTACGTAACACGCTGGCCCCCAGTGTCGCCGCGAGTTCATCACCAAGCGCCACGGCATTGAGCGGGCGCGCCGACAAAAGCGCCAGGACCAGTCCTGCCGCGATAAACGGCCAAACGGCAACGAGGGTGCCATAGCCGGGTGCCACCAGCGATCCGGCACTCCACTGGCGCAGCCGATCGAATGTGGAAGGATCAAGGAGCGTCAGCCCCGAGGACACGCCCGAGAGCGCCGCACCGACAGCCACTCCGGCGAGCGTCAGACGAACCGGCGTTCCCCCGATCCGCCCTACGGACCCGATGACGTAAACGACGATGGTGGTGAGAATTGCACCCAGGAACGCGAACCAGACATAGCCGTCTATCGTGCTGATCCCCAGGACGCCAACGGCGAGGATGACGAAAAAGGCCGCTCCGGCGTTGACCCCCAGAATGCCCGGATCAGCCAACGGGTTGCGGGTGAGCGCTTGCATGAGAGCACCAGAAATGCCCAGAGCCATCCCTACGACAATGCCAACGATGGTGCGCGGAACGCGCAGCGCCTGAACGATCGCGTGGTCGTTGCTGTCGTTGTAGGAAAAGAGCGCCTCGAACACCGTGCCGGCAGGTATGTTTTTCGAGCCGATGGCAATACTGGCAATAGCAACCACCAGCAGCGCGGCAACAGCCAACACCAGCCACAGGAACCGCGACGCGTTCGTATCCGCGACACCGGGGCGTTTGGCCTCTTGCAGGGCCCGGTCCTGACTCGTGGTCGAAATTGTCGTCATCGCCTGTCCTGCAGCGGGCTATGCAGGTGTTCTATAAATCATGATTGTCGTAGTCAAGTTTGCCATGAAACAGCCGCCCTGGAGCTCTCGTTGAGGATAAGAGCGGGCCGCGTTCGGTGTGGAGCATATCGACCTTTTTCGGGTTGACCGCGCCGGTGCAGGGTGGTCAAGCTGCCGACCACCAGCAATAATTTTCAGACGGAGGAATGGTTTGGGCGAGAAAATCGAACTGACCGCGAGCGACGGCACCACGATCGGCGGCTACAAGGCAGTACCGCAGGGGACTGCCAAGGCAGGGGTCGTGGTGATCCAGGAGATTTTCGGGGTCAATCACCAAATCCGCAGCGTCTGCGATCGCTTTGCCGCCGAAGGCTACCTTGCAGTTGCCCCAGCGATGCAGGATCGTTGGCGACCAGGGTTTGAGACCGACGACTATTCCCCCGAAAGCTTCGCCACGGCGCGCGAGTTCTTCGGCGCCTTCAATCCGGATCAGGCGATGCTCGACGTGGAGGCTGCGGTAAAAATCGCCGCAGAGGCTGGTAAAGTCGGCATCACCGGTTATTGCTTTGGTGGTATGGTAACCTGGCGTGCAGCCCATGCTGGCATGGGCCTCTCTGCCGGCTCCGGCTACTACGGCGGCGGTGTGCCCAACTATATCGATCTCGTCCCCAGCATTCCCATCGAGATGCATTTCGGCGACAGAGACACCGGCATTCCAGTCGAACAAGTCGAGGAGTTGCGTGCGCGTTATCCTGACGTACCGGTCTATCTCTATCCAGCCGGACACGGCTTCTTCAACGACGAACGCGAACAGAGCTACGACGCTGAAAGCGCCAAAAAGGCCTGGGAGCGAACCCTCGTTTTCTTCAGCCAGCATCTGAGCTGATGGGCGTCGTAGCCCTCGGTGAGGGCGGCACTCAGGGCCTCCCAGGAGAGGAGGATCTAGCCGCCTATTGGCACCTGCTGCAGCAGGAATACCGAGCAAGCCGGGCGGCACCTCTCTCGATGCGCCGCGCGCTGCTCGTTACCGCGCTATTGAACAACCTGCCGGACCGGGTGTTCGAGGCGGAAAGGTCCCGCATTAGCGCGCTCGATGGCGCTGAGGACCTTCCCGCCTATCGCGCCCTGCTCCGCTCCCGTTCGGCGGCGCTAGGGACGATATCTGACGTGGCCAACCAACAGGCCAATGGCCCGCGATTGGAACTCACCCAGGTTTCGGTGCCCCTGGAAGCTGTCGGAACGCTTGCCGTCGAGGACTTCATGGTCAGCCTCTACAACGACCACAAGGTCCAACGTGTGGTGATAGCGACTGCCGAAGGTACTCACGCGCTGGCCCACGAAGTTTTTGCAGAGGCGATCGCCTGGTGGACATCGGAGTTGGAGCGCATCCAAGCCTAGTTGGACCTGAGCCGCAAAAACGACAGCACTGTGCGCGGCACCGATCCCCAGACCGGTGCCGCAAAACTCGCTAGGGCGTGTAAGTGTAAGCGACCACCTCGTTGCCCTGCAGCATGGGAATGACGACCAGGTTTTCCTCGGCCACATACTCATGGTCAGCAGCGCCAGCGCCGGTTTGACCGACCTCCGTGATCGTGCCGTCATCGGCCACAAGGACCAGGCGACCGCCACTATTGTCCGTCACGAGCACTCCGTCTTCGACCAGTTCGATACCGTCGAGCGCACCGATGGGTTCAGCCGAACCGAAATCGGTAACCTCCATGGTGGAGATGTTTACGCTCTTGACCGTGCTGGGCTCCAGATTTTCGAAACCGCCGCTGATATCACCCATGGTGGCGACCAACAGGTTATCTCCATCGACTATGATTCCGTTGGCACCGGCCAAGGCAGGATCGGCAAGCCACTGCGTCAGTTCGCCGTCCTGCAGCGTATAAATGGCGCCCTGCAGGGACTCGGTAACATAAACCGTGCCGTCGTCGGCCACGGCTACGTCATTGAGGAAAGTGGCGCCCGGAGCGGCATAGCGATTGAGAACCTCGCCGGAGGCCAGATCGATTTCAACAAGTTCCTCGACGCCGGCAACATAGAGGCGCCCGTCCGCCACGAAGGTGCCTTTGGGGGCGTTGAGCCCCTCGGCGAACTTCTCGGTCATCAACTCGCCGTCGAGGCTCACCTGCGAGATATAGCCTTGGCCATTTGCGCTCATGTCCGGGCTGTTGACGTTGCTTACGAAAAGCGTGCCGGACGCGGGATCGTAGCTTGCCGATTCGGGCATTGCCAGGCCACTCAGGCGCCATGCTTCCGAGAGTTCCTGACCGAGCGCAGGAACGACCAGGCTCAATGCAGCCGCGGAGGTGAAAAGGACATGTTTCATTCTCATTGCGTAGCTCCTAGTTGAAGGAAGTCCATGCACAGGAACGCCTTTCGATCCTGCAGGCGGAAAGGCATTCTTACCTCAACATTGCGGCCGATCCATAACAGGCCGACCGCCCCAACGGCTAAACCGGTCGACGCGGCTGAGGGCCGCCCCGCGTCACACCCGCTTCACCTGCACATCCTAGTGTTGGCCGGCAAAGTTGCCGGCTACCAACGAGCCGGTCACACGGGGAGAATCGCGCATGTCTGTCAGACACGTTTGGGCAGCAGCTCCGCTTGCTGCACTCTTGCTTGCCGTTCCGACGTTGGCACAAGAGCCGCCGAAAATGGAGTCGGAGGTCGTCGAGGTCTTCGAGATACCCGAGGCCAATCAGGGGATCGGGGTAGATGCCGAACACTTCTATGCAATCGACAACACGGTCATCGCCAAGTACCGCAAGGATACCCATGAGTTGATAGAGTCCGTAGACTACAAGGACATGGGTGCGATCCACTTCGACAGTGCTGCCGTCGTCGACGGTCAGATCTATGTCGCCCACTCGAACTACTCGACGTGGCCGATGGCGAGCTCGATCGAGATTTTCGATGCGGAAAGCCTCGACCACGTGGAAAGCTACAGCTTCGGTATCCAGATCGGTTCTTTAACCTGGCTCGACCAGGCTCCCGATGGCTCGTGGTGGGGCGGGTTTGCCAACTACAACCGGGTGTTCGACAAGAGCCCCCTCGCCTATGGCAACAAGTATAATACTCAGATCGTCCGCTTCACTCCCGATTGGGAGATCGCCGAGCAGTATGTCATCCCCGACGAGATCGTCGAAAAGTTTGATGACATGTCGAATTCCGGCGGCTCCTGGGGTCCGGATGGCAATCTCTACCTTTCCGGCCATGACCCGGCCGAAGCCTATGTGATGCAAGTGCCCGAAATCGGTTCGACACTGAAATGGCTTGCCACGGTTCCCCTCGAGATTCGGGGACAGGGCATCGCCTGGGACCGCTCGGAGCCGGACATGATCTACGGGATCATCCGTGGCCAAGGCGATGAGGAAAACCGGGTGAGCGTCAACCGCGTCGTTCTCGACACACCGCAGTTGTAGTCTGGCCCTTGCGAGCTGACCGCAGCCAAACGTGATGCCGGGCGAAGACTTCCGCCCGGCGTCACAGTTGGAGGTTTGCTGCTAACCAATCCGACACCACACCCGGGAAAAACTCGGACGATGAAAGAAATTTAAGAAGTATCGTGCGGGTACTACACACCCATCCCGGGTGGAGGCGCGCATGTTATTCGATCAGATTTCGTTGCTTGCGGCGGTTGGTTTCTCAGGTTCGGCGCTCTGTTTGACGCTGCTCATTGCTTGGCTCGGCTCCAGAACGGATATGTTCCTTTTGAGCTGGTCGGCGGGCATGGCCCTCATCGTCGTCGGTGTAATCCTGTTCACCGCGCTCGGCACCAACTATGAATCGGTGCTCCAGCTTGCCTCATTCACCTTTCTCATCCTCGGTTTCGGCTTCGTCCACGCCGGTGCAATGCAACTCCGGCTGGGTGCGGCCAATTGGAAGCATGTGGCGATCGCTTCTTCCGTCGGAATATTGGCCATGGCAGCGGCATTTTCCAGCGGGTACTCAGGCGCCGGGACCATACTGGCCAATTTCGCCATAGCCATACTGCTCGGCCTCACCGCATTTCAGTATTGGCTGGGACGCGCGGAAGCCAGGGTCCCGCTGATGGCGAATGTGCTTCTCTATCTTGCCAGCAGCATATCGTTCCTGATGTGCGCACTGGCACTTCTTCAGGACGGCCAGTTTGTGCTCACCGAACGCCCGTCCAACTGGGCTGAGCATATCAACGCGATAGTGTGCATTGTCGGCATTACGGGGATTGGCGCCGTCTCGCTTACTCTGAACCAGTCGCGACTGGCCCGCAGGCACAGAAATGATGCACTCACCGATCCGTTGACCGGCACTCTCAACCGCAGGGCTCTTTTTGAAATCTACGAAAAGTCGACTGTTGCGCCCGGCACCGCGTTTCTGGCGCTTGATCTCGACCACTTCAAATCCATCAACGACCATTACGGCCATGACACCGGCGACCTCGTGATCCGTCGGTTTGCCGACGTGCTGCGACACAGTGTGCGGCAAACCGATATCGTGGCCCGCCTCGGCGGCGAGGAGTTCTGTGTGGTGCTGCCTGGCATAACCGAGCGCAAGGCGATCGAAGTTGCAGAGCGCATCAGGATCAAAATGGAAGGTCAGGTCGTTGAAACCCAGAGCGGACTTGTTCGGGCGACGGTAAGCGCAGGCCTTGCCATGTGCCTCGAGCCTGAGCCCTTCGAGGTGCTGATGAAGCGTGCCGACAGCGCGCTCTACGACGCCAAGCGGAACGGGCGAAACCAGGTCAAGAGCGACGGTCTGAAGCTCGCCGCGTGATCACGCAGCGAGTTCCGCGATAGCGCTGCGCACCGCATCCATGATGCCTGGGTCGGTCATTGCGTGCCCAGCACCCTCGACTATACGCAGATCGGCATTCTGCCATCGTTCGGCTAAGGCAAAAGCTGTCGAATGTGGACAAAGCAGATCATAGCGTCCCTGCACGATGATGCCGGGAATGCCAGCGAGGCGCTTGCCGTTCTCCAGCAACTGATTGGGCGCAAGAAAGCAATCCTGGGAGAAATAGTGGGCTTCCATGAACGGGGTCGAGGGCAGCGGTCCCACCCTGCCGGCTACGGAGTCGAGGCGCACCTTCCCCGGAGAAACCTGTGACAGAACACGTTCCGTATCGTGCCAGGCCCATGCAGCCGGACCATGCACGTCGGGATCGGGATTCAGGATGCGACGCCAGTAGCTGGCGAGCGGGTCACCGCGTTCGTCGTCACCCAAGAGGCTCAGGAAATCCGCATAAAGCTCCGGGTAGAACGTGGGAAGGTTCTGCAGGAATGCTCGGTCGAGCTCGGCACGCGTGCCCAGAAACGTCGCCCGCAAGACAATACCGGCGACGCGCTCCGGATGCGCTTGCGCATAGGCAAGCGCGAGCGTCGCACCCCACGAACCGCCGGCAATGACCCAGCGATCAATGCCTAAGGCTGCACGTATCGCCTCGAGATCGGCGATATGATGGGCAGTCGTGTTGGCGACACGTGAGCGGCGGGGCATGGAACGCCCTGCCCCGCGCTGGTCATAAAGGACCGCGCGGTGGCGGGCGGGATCGAAGATCTTGCGATGATCCGGTTGGGCGCCACTGCCGGGGCCGCCATGCAAATGCACCACGGGCACTCCGTCTGACGGACCAAACGTCTCGACATAAAGAGAGTGTCCATCGCTGACGGGCAGCGTGAACGTGCGCAGCGTTTCCCCGGTCGCGTCAGCTTCTCTCGGGTTCAAGCGTGCCGCCAGCGAAATTGCGGTAAATGAAGCGGTTGGTGCCGTCCCGCGCTTCGGTTTCCGCCGTCTTGAAGATCGTCTCGTGCAACGGCGAAAGGCTGCAAGCCGGATCGGCTGCGCCGGCATCCCCCGCGAGCGCAAAGGCCTGGCAGCGACAGCCGCCATAGTCCACTTCCTTGAAAGCGCAACTCTTGCATGGTTCGGGCATCCATCCAGTACCGCGATAGCGATTGAATGCTTCAGAATTGTGCCAGATCCAGGCGATCGAATGATTCGAGCGGACGGACAGGAAATCGAGCCCGGTGATGGACTCCGCCGCATGGCAAGGCAATACCTTGCCCGAGGGCGTGATATTGAAGAACTGTCGCCCCCAACCGCCCATGCATTTCTTGGGCCGAACGGCGTAGTAGTCGGGCACCACAAAATCGATCTCGAGAATGCCCTTGAGGCGTTCGCGCGCCTCCTCGACGACACGCGTACATTCGTCGATCTGCTCGATGGTGGGCATCAGCGCGGCGCGGTTCTTCAGCGCCCAGCCGTAATACTGAACATTGGCGACCTCGATGCGGTCGGCGTCGAGCTCGACCGCCATGTCGATGATCTGCGGCAGCTGCTCCAAATTCTGCCGGTGCAGCACGGCGTTGACCGTTAGCGGCAGGTCGAGGTCACGCGCCCAACGCGCCGCTTCGTGCTTCCTGGAATGGCCGTTGCGGTAGCCGCCAATGCGATCGGCCAAGCCGGCCTCGCTTGCTTGAAAACTGATCTGGATATGCGAAAGCCCGGCGTCGGCCAAAGCTTCCAGCTTTTCGCGAGTCAGGAGCACGGCCGAAGTGATGAGGTTGGTATAAAGGTCGAGATTGGTCGCATGTTGCACCAGCTCGACCAGGTCTTTGCGCACCGTGGGTTCGCCACCCGAGAAGTGCACCTGCAGGACACCGATCTCGGCCAGTTCATCCAGTACGCGCTTCCACTCCTCGGTGGTGAGCTCGTTGCCGGCCCGCTCCATCTCGACCGGATTGGAACAGTATGGACACTGCAACGGACAGCGATGTGTGAGTTCCAGCAGTACCGCGAGCGGAATTCCGTACTCGGCCGCCGTCGAAGGCCTTGCGCCTTCGAGAATGGATACGCCATCGAGGTTCTCGTCCTCGAATATCGGAGTTGCATCGGTAAGGGTTGGGCTCATCAGGGCTTTCCTCCCCGCTCGACCAGGAACCCGGAGTCTGCAAGGTCCTGAAGCATTGCAACAACGTCGGCGCCGATCTCTTGACGGGGCGCGACGTATTTTTCGGCCAGCAGATCGACGATATCGCTAACGCTGCGCTCTCCATCACAGAGCTGCAGGATTTCAACGGCAATATCATCCGGCGCCAGCACGCGTTCGGGCACCAGCAACACCCAGCGGCTCCGGGTTTCGTCGAAACGCAGCTTGGCGCCGCGTGAGAGGGCCGGCACGCTCTCCTCGCTTACCGCCATGCGGCGGCGGGCGGCTGGAGCAATCCCGTTCATGAGGACTCCGGCACGAATGCGCCGGGCGGCACGTGCCCCTCAACATAGGCGTGATGGAGTGCGTCAAGCTGTACCCACAGCACATTGGTCTTGAAGATCAGCGCATTGCACACCAGTCGCCGCTCCTCGGGTGTCCGCGCGTTAGCCTTGACATACTCAAGCGCGAAATTGGCATCCCTGGGAGCCTGTTCGAGCCGCCGTTTGAAGTAGTTCATCACGCCCGGATTGATGAAATCATAGTGTTCGAGCATGCCCGAAATGCGCTCCTCGTGAAGCTGGGGCGCAAAGAGTTCTGTGAGCGAGGACGCGATGGCCTCAAGCGGCGTGCGGTCGCGCACGAAATGGACATAGGCGTCCACCGCAAAGCGGGTCGCGGGCAGAATGCCTTCGGTCGACTCCACATAGGCCGTATCTAGTCCAAGCCCTTTGGTGAGCTGCAGCCAGCGCTCGATACCGCCCTCGCTGTCGAGCGCGCCATCATGGTCCTCGATCCGGTGGCGCCATTCGATACGGGTCCCACGGTCCCGGAATCTGGAAATGACGACAGCGTCCTTAATCGGGATCGAGCTCTGATAGTAATAGCGGTTGAGTGCCCAGGCCTGGACCTGACCCTTGTTGAGCTTGCCGCCATGCAGCAGACCATGAAACGGGTGCAGGTTGTGGTAGCGGGTCGCGCCTATGTGGCGCAGTTGCGCTTCCAATTGCTCAGGCGTTTCCAGCGGCACCTCGTGAGGCACCGAAAAGGCAGTAAGGGCATTCACAAGCGTAACTCCGTTCCATCGGCCAGTATTTGCCAGCCGGCGGCTTCAACTCGCTGCCGCTCGACCGAGTCGCTGCGCAGCGCCGGGTTGGAATTGTTTATGTGTAGGAATATCTTACGCTCGATGTTCAATGTATCGAGTTCATCCATCGCCTTCTGCATGGAGATGTGCCCCATGCGCTGACCGGTCTTTTGCGAGAGACCCTGGTCAATCAGTTCATCGTCGCGCCAAAGCGTGCCGTCGAAGAAAACGAGCTCCGCCCTTTCGAGATAGCCTCGCACGTCATCGTTCACTTCGGCGCAGGCGGCGAGAAAGATGAAGGATCGACCATCACTCTGATCGGTGATCTTCAGCCCCAGCGTGTCGCCGGGCTGGTTTTCGTCAGTATCTTCGAGGAACAGCGCCGTCTTGCCGGGGGCCGCAAAGGCGGTAATGGTGATACCGGCCTCCTCGCCGCCGGGGAGCGAAAGCGCAAACGGGGTATCGAGAGTAATCGGGCGACGCTCGACTGTGCCGGGTTTCAGCGCGTTGAAGATCGGGTTTGCCTCCAGGATTCCCATTACCCGCTCATGAGCATAAAGGGTGAAGGACGTCCCCTCCCGCAGGGTCAAAAGCCCGGTGATCGCGTCTATTTCACCGTTGGTGAGCACGACGCCAGCAATCGGACTGTGCCGCAGTTCGCCGGGCGCCGGGTGAAGAGCCGGTGTCTGAGCGAGCTGATGGCGCAGGTCGGGCGATGCATTGATGAGGAACCAATGACGCCCATCGCCCGAAAAGGCGATCGATGTCTGGGTCGCGCTCAAATCCGGGTGGCTGGTGCGGGCATCCCGGCAATTGGGACATCCGCAGTTCCATTGCGGAACGCCACCCCCAGCCGCAGACCCGAGTATGACTATATCGATCATGAAAGGACCGCGGCGGGGGATCGTACTTACTTGCGCTTGGCGCAAGCGTACATGTTGATTTCCATGCTCACGGGCACTTCATCGATCTTGGGTTTGTTCCAGGCCATAGCTGGTCTCCTCTCCAATCGGCACTATTGCCGCTGAAAAGGGTGGCCGAGGCGCCGATAGGACGCAATCTATGGCTGCCATAGCCGATGGGATCAGAACCGGGCGGTTGGAGCTTCGTTCAGGAATGCCGGTACATCCAGCGTTTCCGGCATTGGCGCATCATTCGCGGCCTGCTGCAGGGCCGTCAGCAGACCCGCATAGGGCTCGACATGCTGGTATTGCGAGGGAACCAGAGCAACCAACCGCCGCGGCGGAGCCTTGATCCGGTAGAGCTTGACGCCTTCCAGAGTCGCACTGCCATGCACGGCCGAGAGTGCGGGCATCAGGCACACCCCAGTGCCCGCGCGTACCAGTTCCGTCGCCACCTCAAAGCTTCGGCACTGCGCGACGATGCGGCTTTCCGGCAGGAGCCGTTCAAACCATGCCTGCACGCGATTGGCGTGCTGCGTGCCGAAGGCGAAGATAACGCTTCGATTGAGCGTGGCAAACTGGTCGGGCGGCAGGTCGCTGCGGGGATCGGAAACGCCGTCGAGATTCAACGCCGTTGGCACGGCCAGCACATATGGATCTTTGACTAACGGCACCTGGGCGAAACCGATGCCGGCTTCTGCGACCGAGTTCTCTGCCAGAAGTCCGATATGGACCCGGCGGCTATAGAGCAGCTCGAGGATTTCCGCTGGGGCTCGCTCGTGGATATCGATATCGACTTCGGATACCGCGAGCTCGAGCAGCGCTTTCAGGGCCGGCGGCAGCAGAACACGCAGAACCGAAGTGATGCCGGCGATGCGGATGGTGACGCGCTGACCGAAACTGTACTGGACCAGCCCGTCGTCCAGTTCCTGCATGGCACGCAGAACCTGCTCGGCGCGAGGCAGGAGGTAGATGCCTGCCTCAGTCAGTTCCATTGCGTTGGAGCGCCGGTGAAAGAGAGGCGTACCGAGCCCCTCCTCCATCCGCGCCAGCTGCTGGGAGAGCGACGGTTGCGTAATGCCGAGTTGCTTGGCAGCGGCGGTCAAGGTCGGCCCGTGAGCGACGGCCCAAAAGATGCGCAACTGATGCAGCGTCAGATCGGTGCGCTTACGGGCTGGATTGGTGTTCACTGCTTTTGATTTCCGTGAAGGTCGCGACTGACGTTGATGCCACATGGAGAGCTTTGCTCTCGATGTCGAGGTGTCAGAAGTGACAATACCCGTCGGTTCTGCCTTGGTCCAAACTCGGTAGTGAGGGGCACTAACGGCCTCTCCCTCCCAAGTCAGCGTGGCCGCCCGGACTCCCCCGACCGGGCGGCTACTTAGTAGTTCAGGCAGTCAAATCCTTTGGTGGCTCGAGGCCGTTTATAAGGCTGGCGGTTGTGACGGTATTGGCGAGCAGGCAGGCTATCGTCATCGGGCCAACGCCGCCAGGAACGGGCGTGATCGCTCCGGCCGCATCCAGGGCTCTTTCAAAGTTCACGTCCCCGACCAGCTTCGTCTTGCCCTCGCCCTTTTCCGGTGCCGGCACGCGATTGATGCCGACATCGATGACCGTGGCGCCCGGCTTCAACCAATCGCCTTCCACCATCCTGGGACGGCCGACCGCAGCAATGACGATATCGGCCCGACGGACGACCTCACGAAGGTCACGCGTCCGAGAATGGGCTACGGTTACGGTGCAGTTCTCGCGAAGAAGCAGTTGGATCATTGGTTTGCCAACAAGATTGGAGCGTCCGATAATGACGGCTTCCAGTCCGGCAAGCGAACCCAGGGTGTCGCGCAGCAACATCAGGCAGCCGAGCGGCGTACAGGAGACAGGTCCCGGCAGCCCGATCTGGACCTTACCCACATTGGCGGGCGTAAAGCAGTCGACGTCCTTGTCCGGGGAAATCGCGTTGATCACCTTGTTCGGATCGATGTGGTCGGGAACCGGCATTTGCACCAGTATTCCATGCACTTGCGGATCATTATTGAGGCGGTCGATCAGGGCAAGTAACTCGTCTTCCGGGACAGTGGCTGGCAGCTCATGCTTGAAGGAGGCCATACCCACCTCGACGGTCTGCTTGGCTTTGCTGGATACATAGACCTGACTGGCAGGGTCCTCGCCCACGATAACTACGGCCAGGCCTGGTGTGATGCCGTGCTCTGCTTTCAACCGGTCCACGTGACCGGCGATGCGGCCACGCAGGTCTTGCGCAAAGGCCTTTCCGTCGATGATCCTGGCCGTCATTGAGCGCCTCCGGTGGTAAGCAGCGGTTTAGAATTGTGCTTTCCATAAGCAACCACAGCGGTGGCGTCCATACGCGCTGGCGCACAAATGCAGCGGGCGCTGGCTGGTGCTATGGGGAGGTCCAAGGATTGGTCTTGGGCAGGACTTAAAATGAGAGGGCCACGCGACGATCTCTCGTCAACGTGGCCCCGGGGAAGGCATCCGCCGCGCTGTTGAGGGCTTGGGGGACAAGCGGCAGATAGCCCTTCCCTCGCTCACCGGTGCATGGGTCGCTTGCTTGGCCAGTGAACTGACCTCAAGATGGGATGGGATTACGGCAGGAAAAGAGCGCCTCACCGAAAGGTGAATGTTTTACGAAGGCGGTGCCGGGTGTTGCCGAAACCACTGGCAACTGGCATGGCTTTGCGCATGATCCAAACTGGCGTAGTGCCCCAGAACGCGACAAACAGCGGTCGCTCGCGACCGTTAAAGAGAGTCCAATGACAACCATCAGCCCACCTGCCCTGGAAAAGAAGTCGTTCACCGACCCTGCCGCGGCATGGGACTACCTGTCCCATATCTATCACCGCAACACCGGGTTCGTCCGTGACCAGCTCGACACCCTCAGCAAAGGTATTGTCCCGGAAGGCCGGGTGCGCGCGTGCTACCCTCAGATCGAGGTGCGCTCGACGAGCTATGGCAAAAGCGAGTCGACGCTACCCTACGGCTATCTGCATACGCCCGGCATCTATCGCACGACCGTAACCGCTCCGGACCTCTTCCGGACCTACTTCCAGGAACAGTTCGCGGTCATCCTCAAGAATCATGGCGGCACCATCGACATTGGCGAGTCCGACACGCCCATACCGCTCCACTTTGCCCTTGCCCCGAACGCCCATATCGATGGCGCGGCGCTGAGCGAATTGGGGATACCGCTACGGGACGTCTTTGATGCGCCGGATCTGACCCACACGGACGACGAGATCGCCAACGGTACCTTCGTGCCCCCTTACGGGGGACCCTATCCGCTGGCCGCATTCACCGCGCCACGCGTCGACTACTCGCTCTATCGGCTGAACCACTACACCGGCACCGAGCCCGAGCACTTCCAGAATTTCGTGATCTTTACGAACTATCAGTTCTATGTCGACGAGTTCTGCCGCGTCGCTTACGAATATATGGAGGCGGGGCACCCACATTATGACAGCTTCGTCGAGCCCGGGAACGTTGTAACCAGCAACAGCCGCCTTGGCGCAGGTGCCACCGGCACACCCGCTGTGCGCATGCCACAAATGCCTGCCTACCATTTGAAGGCAGGGCGCGGGCGCGGCATCACCATGGTCAATATCGGCGTCGGCCCTTCCAACGCCAAAACGATCACCGACCATATAGCGGTTCTGCGTCCACACGCCTGGATCATGCTTGGACACTGCGCAGGTCTGCGCAATTCCCAGGAGCTCGGAGACTACGTCCTTGCCCACGCCTATGTGCGTGAGGACCATGTCCTCGATGCCGATCTACCCCTGTCGGTTCCCATACCGGCACTCGCCGAGGTGCAGGTGGCGCTGGAGCAGGCTGTTCAGGAGATCACCCAACTCGAGGGGCTCGAAACCAAGAAGATCATGCGTACCGGCACGGTTGCGACCTTCGACAACCGCAACTGGGAACTGCGCGATCAGGTCGAAATTGTGCGTCGTCTCAGCCAATCGCGGGCCATCGCCCTCGACATGGAGAGCGCGACCATTGCCGCCAATGGTTTCCGCTTCCGCGTCCCCTACGGCACTCTTTTGTGCATTTCCGACAAGCCGTTGCACGGGGAACTGAAACTTCCCGGCATGGCGTCTGATTTCTACCGCACCCAGGTCAACCGGCACTTGCTCATTGGGCTCCGCGCCATGGAAATCCTCCGCGATCAGCCGGCAGAGCGGTTGCATTCGCGCAAGCTGCGCAGCTTTGCCGAAACGGCCTTCCAATAAGCAAAACAAAAAGGGCGCCCCGTGGCGCCCTTTTCAATTCCAGGCTAGCTACTCGTATTATGGAGCCGGAGCCTCGGCGGGAGCAGCTTCCCCTTCAGCGGGAGCAGCTTCGCCCTCAGAGCTGGTGAGTTGCTGGCGCAGTTCTTCGGCGCGATCCTGCAGCACCTGCTCAAGTGCATTGGAACCAGTCGACTCGGCCCGGAACTCGTCGAAGGTAAGCGCCGCATCGCCGTCATAGGTTGCCGTGAAGCCTGCGAGGTTGATCTCGACCGTGAGGTCTTGGTTCTGGCGGTTCTTGGCCGTGAGCTTGAGAACGCTGCCGCGCTTTAGCGAATTCACATACGCCTCGTTGATGACGAGCTGGGTCGCGCACGAGGTCGGATCGCAGAGCATGTAAGGAACCCGCACGGGCTTGTCGCTGTCGATCTGCCATGTCAGGCCGAATGGCAGGAGCACGCCGAGCGGAACGGCAGCAACGGCCAGCAGGCGGCTCTCCTGGCCCGGATCGTCGCGCAGCAGGAAAGACCCGAGGAACTGGCCGTTAGCCACCACGACCTGGCGCATGATGCATGCCTGTTGTCCGTCCGGCAGCGGGTCGCAGACCTTGAGCCAATTCTGCGAAGGAAGTGCAGGACCGCTGGCGTTAGCAGCAGCTTCTCCCTCCGCCGCGGGCGCATCGGTCGTTTCTGCTGGCGGCGCTTCGGCTTCCTGGGCAAAGGCCGATATGGGCGACATCAGCAGGGCGACAGCCGTCAGTCCTGCGACAAATGGGTTCTTGAGGTTCATCGAATTTCCTTGGCTTCCTTGGCGGCCGCGCCCGTTGGCATGCGACCCATTTTGAGTTGACCTTCAAGTGCTCAATTCGGGCAATAGCATGACGTGCCGGCCTTGCAAAACCTTTACCGCACGGCCTGTTGCAGCAGTATTGCAGTCAAACCTGACCGCGGTGCGATACGCACATCAAATCCTGTTTCGTTCACGCTTGCGCCAGTTTGGCGAGGCGCGAGAGGATCGCGGCCGCTCCCTTGAGGCGCGAATCCGGCGTTGGCCAGTTCCGTGAGAACACAAGTTTCTGATCAGGCTTGATGCGCACCTGGTTGGCTGGATCCGCGACCAATTGCACAAGAGCGGCCGGATTCGGAAACTCGCTGTTACGCAGCGTGATCACCGCACCCTTGGGCCCGGCATCGACCTTTTCGACATTCGCCGCCCGACAAAGCGCCTTGACCAGAATCACCTTGAGCAACGCCTCGACTTCCTCCGGCAGTGGTCCGAATCGGTCGATGAGCTCGGCCCCCGCCGCATCGATCTCGCGCGCATCCTTGAGATCGCCAAGCTGGCGGTAGAGTTGCATGCGCAACGTCAAGTCCGGCACGTAATGCTCCGGAATCATTACCGGCATGCCGAGCGAAATCTGCGGGCTCCACTCGTTCTCGTCGGTATAATCCTCCTCGCCGGTCTTGAGGCTCGCGACCGCCTCTTCCAGCATCGCCTGATAGAGTTCGTAGCCGACCTCGCGGATATGGCCGGACTGCTCTTCTCCGAGCAAATTGCCCGCGCCGCGAATATCGAGGTCGTGACTGGCGAGTTGGAACCCGGCGCCGAGGCTTTCAAGCGACTGCAAAACGCCAAGCCGCCGCTCGGCGGTGTCGGTCAATTTCCGATCGGGGGGCACGGTGAACAATGCATAGGCGCGCTGCTTGGAACGGCCAATTCGCCCGCGTATCTGATAGAGTTGCGCGAGGCCGAAATTGTCGGCGCGATGCACGATCAGCGTGTTGGCGTTTGGAATATCGAGGCCGGATTCGACGATTGTGGTCGCCACCAGCACGTCGAACTTGCCATCGTAAAAGTTGTTCATGATGTCATCGAGTTCGCCGGCCGCCATCTGGCCGTTCGCGACGACGAACGAAACTTCCGGCACCTGAGTGCGCAGGAATTCTGCGATATCGGGCTGATCCTTGATGCGTGGCACCACATAGAACGCCTGACCGCCGCGATACTTCTCCCGCAACAACGCCTCGCGAACCATGAGCGGGTCGAAGGGCGAAATGAAGGTACGGATGGCAAGTCGGTCAACAGGCGGCGTCGCCAGTAGCGAAAGGTCGCGAACACCCGTGAGAGCGAGCTGAAGCGTGCGGGGAATGGGCGTTGCAGTCAACGTCAGCACGTGGATATTGGCTTTGAGTTCCTTCAGCCGCTCCTTGTGACCGACACCGAAATGCTGCTCTTCGTCGATGATCAACAGGCCCAGATCCTTGAACTTTATCGATTTCGACAGCAACGCATGCGTGCCAACGACGATATCGACCTGCCCGTTGGCAAGCCCCTCCTTGGTCGCCTTGAGCTCGGAAGCGCTCACGAGCCGAGATGCATGACGTACCCGCACGGGCAGGCCAGCGAAGCGCTCGGAGAATGTCCTGAAGTGCTGGCGCGCCAACAGGGTCGTCGGCACCACCACCGCCACCTGCTTGCCCGAGAGCGACATGGCGAACGCTGCCCGTAGGGCCACCTCGGTCTTGCCAAAGCCGACATCGCCGCAAACCAGCCGATCCATGACCCTGCCCGATGTCAGGTCATCGAACACCGCCTCGATTGCGGCAAGCTGGTCCTCGGTTTCTTCGAACGGGAAACGGGCGGCGAATTCTTCATAGGCGCCAGGCTGGATCTCGATGCCCTCGGCCTTTGTCAGCTGGCGCGCCGCGGCGATCTTGATGAGCTGCTCGGCCATCTCGCGGATGCGCTTCTTGAGCTTGCCCTTCTTGGCCTGCCAGGCAACACCGCCGAGTTTATCGAGTTGGGCGCCGGTATCCTCGGATCCATAGCGCGAAAGAAGCTCGATATTCTCGACCGGCAGGTAGAGCTTGGTGTCGCCTGCATACTCGATTTCGACGCACTCATGCGGGGCGCCACCCGCTTCGATGACCTTGAGGCCAATGAAGCGGCCGATGCCGTGATCGACATGCACAACGAGATCGCCCGCCGCAAGGCTTGCCGCCTCGGTCAGCGCGTCGCTGGCTTTCTTGCGCCTTTGCGGACGCAGGATGCGTTCACCGAGGATGTCCTGCTCGGAAAGCACGAGCATGTCGTCGGTTTCGAAGCCGCTTTCGAGGCCAAGCACGACCAGCGAAGTGGTCTTGGCGCTGGTCGTTTCTGCATCCCGCCAGTTTTCGGCGAGGCGCGGATTGGTCAGCCCATGGTCCTTGAGGACCTGGGCCATTCGATCGCGCGTGCCTTCGCTCCAGCAGGCAATGATGGTGCGCCGACCTGCGCGCCGTTCCGCCATCAGCCGCGAAACGACTGCTTCGAAGAGATTGGTATCGGTCGCCTGACGCTCGGCAGCAAAGCTCGGCGCGATACGCCCGCCGGCATCGTCCTGGCCTTTGGTGTCGGGCGAAAGGAAGGGTGAGAGCTGAATGACGCTTGCGCCGGCGAGTTGGTAAGGATGCTGCCCGACGGCATAGAGCAGGTCCGGCGGCACGGGTTTATAGGGTGCGCCCGTACCTGCGACCTGCGGCTGTTGGCGTGCTTGTTCGCGCGCGTCGTAGTAGTCGGTGATCTGTTGCTGGCGTTCGCAATACGCCTCGACTGCCTGGTCGTCGAAGACGAACGGCGCATCCACGACATAGTCGGAAAGCCGGTCCATCTGCTCATAGAAAAACGGCAGCCAGTGCTCGGTGCCTGAATAGCGCGAGCCGGCGCTTACGGCGCCATAAAGCGGATCATCAGCCGTATTACCACCGAAAGCCCGTGTATAGTTCTGCCGAAAGCGCCGGATCGTTTCTTCGTTCAGCAGTACTTCGCTCATCGGCGCGAGATCGACGCGCTTGAGATTGCCGGTGGTGCGCTGGCTGTCCGGGTCGAAGGTGCGGATCGTTTCGAGCTGCGAGCCGAAGAAATCGAAGCGCAGCGGCACTTCGGCGCTTGCCGGGAAGAGATCGACAAGGCCGCCGCGCACGGCGTATTCGCCAGCTTCACGCACGGTCGGGACACGCAGATATCCGTTGTTGGATGCCCATGCGATGAGCTTTTCGCTGTCAACGACGCGTCCGGCGGCGGCAGAAAAGCTCATGCCGGCGACCACGTCCCGGGGCGGCAAATACTGGATCAGTGCGTTGACAGCCGTCAGCACGATTGCGCCCTTGGTCGCCTCCTGCGTCAATGCCGCAAGCGTGCTCATGCGCGCGGCGATGGTGACGTTGTTGGGCGAGACACGATCGTAGGGCAGACAGTCCCAGGCGGGCAGCGTCAGTATGGTGTGTCCGGGCAGCATTTGACCAAGCACGTCGGCCATGCGCTGCATACGTCGCCCATCGCGCGCGACGAAAACAATGCTGGCCGCATCGTCGGGCGCGGCCTTCAGCCGGTCCTCGACGAGCCGCGCCAGCAGCATCGGCTGCATGCCGTCGGGAACATTGGAGATCGTCCGCGACGGCCTTGCGATAGGCAGTTGCTCGTTCATTTTTCGATTCGCTTCTGGTGGTCCGCAATGACCAACGCCAGGAACTCGGTGTCCACCTGTTCGGGCGGAGGCTCCTGCCCCATCACCCATTTGAGCAGGTCGGTGTCCTGTTCTTCCATCAGTGCTTCCAGCCGGTTGAGGTCGTCCGGGCCGTAATTGTCTGCATGCGCATCGGCGAACGGGCCGAGTACAAGGTCCATTTCGCGCGTGCCACGATGCCAGGCACGATAGCGCAGGCGCTTGCGGCGCATGGCAACATCTTCACCGGCCGTTTCTGGAACTGCCATGATTGTGGGAGCCTTTCGATTTGAGCGCTCTCTTTACGCGTATTGCTCCTGCTTGTCAGCGCTCTTTGTTGCCATTTGGTTCCGGGCGGTTTGCTCTATAGGGTGAAACAATCAGGAGGTTTTCCGAATCGTGCCGCGTCCTGCCTCGCTCGATCCGTTGTTTCGCTCGCTCCGCTCGATCAAGGGGATCGGGCCGCAATTGGCCGCGCTTTTGACCCGCTTCTTCGGGGCGCCAGAAGGGCAGGATGCGATCGCACTCGACGTGCTGATGCATATGCCATCCGGCGTTGTCGATCGGCGGCGGATGGTGGGCATCGCCGATGCCTATCTCGGCCAGGTCGTGACGCTGAAACTCCATATCGACCGCCACCAGGTGCCCCCACGCGGCAGGCCACACGTGCCGCACCGGGTTTTCGCTCACGATGAAACCGGCGATATCAGCCTCGTCTACTTCCGTGCCCAGGGTGGTTGGGTGGAAAAGCTGTTGCCCGTCGGCGAAGAGCGCTACGTCTCCGGCCAGATCGGCTTTTTCCAGGGTGCCAAGCAGATCACACACCCTGACTATGTAGTCGAGCCTGACGCGTTTACCACCTTGCCGCTGGTCGAGCCGGTTTATCCGCTGACGCATGGCTTGAGTTCCAAGGCCCTGCTTAAGCTCGTGCGCTCAATTGTCGACACCGTTCCAGACCTGCCGGAATGGATCCCGCCAGCTACGAAGGCGCAGTTTCAGTGGCCGGATTTCCGAACCGTCATGCGTGGTGTTCACCTGCCCAAAGCGCCCGCAGATAGCGAGCCATGGGGACCCAACCGCATGCGGCTCGCCTATGACGAATATTTCGCCGGGCAGGTTGCCCTGCTGCTGGTGCGCTCGACCCTCGTTGCCGCGCGCGGCATTTCGCGCAGCTTCACCGGCGATCTGACCGGCAAGGTCGAGGCCGCCCTGCCCTTCTCGTTAACCGAGGGGCAGCAGAAGGCTGTTGCCGAGATCAAGGCCGATCTTGCCGCGCCTGAACGCATGTCGCGGCTGCTGCAAGGCGACGTTGGCGCCGGCAAGACGGTCGTCGCGCTCATGGCAATGGCTGCAGTCGCCGAAAGCGGCGCCCAATCGACGCTGATGGCCCCCACGGAACTGCTTGCCGCCCAGCATTTCCGTACACTCAAGCCCCTCTGCGATGCGGTTGGGCTCGGCATCGTACTGTTGACCGGCAAGATGACCGCCGCGGATCGTCGGGCGGCACTCACGGGGCTCGCGGGCGGCGAAATAAGCATAGCGGTAGGCACCCACGCACTCTTCCAATCCGACGTGACCTTCAAAAATCTCGGCCTCACTGTCGTCGATGAGCAGCACCGTTTCGGCGTCCACCAGCGCCTCGCCCTCTCCGAGAAGGGCAAGCATACGGATCTCCTGGTGATGACCGCCACCCCGATCCCGCGTACTTTGGTGCTCACCCATTTCGGCGACATGGCGGTCTCAATACTGCGCGACAAACCTCGAGGCCGCCAGCCAATCGATACAGCCGTGATGTCGATGGCAGACTACGACCGCATCGTTGCCCGGCTGCAGGCGCGGTTGGACGAAGGGGCGCAGGCATTCTGGGTCTGCCCTCTGGTCGAAGAAAGCGAAACCCTGCAAGTCGTTTCGGCCGAGGATCGGTTTGCCGAATTGCGCAAGGTTTTCGACGACCGGGTGGCATTGGTCCACGGTCGCATGAGCGCCGCCGCCAAGCAGGATGTGATGAGCCGCTTCCAGGCCAACGAGTTGAAGCTCCTCGTCGCCACCACCGTGATCGAAGTCGGCGTCGACGTGCCCAATGCCTCGATCATGATCATCGAGCATGCCGAGCGCTTCGGACTCGCCCAACTCCACCAGCTGCGCGGTCGCGTCGGCCGGGGCACAAACCGCTCCGCCTGCCTGCTGCTCTACAAGGAGCCACTGAGCGAGACCGCCAAGGCACGCCTCGAAACCATCAAATCTACCGAGGACGGCTTCGTTATCGCCGAGCGCGACCTAGAGCTGCGTGGACAGGGCGATCTGCTTGGCACGCGGCAATCAGGCATGCCGGGGTATCGGCTCGCGGTTCCCGACGTGCACCGGCACCTGCTGGAGTGGGCGCACGACGATGCGGTGGCGGTGCACAAAGAGAACCCCGGTCTGGCCGGCCCGCACGGCGAGGCCGTGCGCACGCTGCTGTATTTGTTCCGCAAGGATCTGGCGATCCCGTTGATCCGGGCGGGGTGAGCGTTTGAATCCGCTGCGGCCCTTACTCATGACATGACGCTGTGCACGTTCGACAAGTGGCAGAACTGCTCGCTTGACCTACTCCACCGTCACGGACTTAGCCAGGTTCCTCGGCTGGTCGACGTCCGTCCCCATCGCCACAGCAGTGTGATAGGCGAGCAGCTGTACCGGAATCGTCGCGAGGATCGGCGCGACGAAACTATGGACCTTGGGAATCAGGATCGTTTCGGCAACGCCGTGCCCCACGGTCTTTGCGCCTTCCTCGTCCGTGATGAGGATGATGCGCCCTCCGCGCGCCGCGACCTCCTGCATGTTGGAGAGCGTCTTTTCGACCAGTTCGTCCGAGGGCGCGACGACGATGACGGGCATGTCCTCGTCGATGAGCGCGATCGGGCCGTGCTTGAGCTCGCCAGCCGCATAACCCTCGGCGTGGATATAGGAGATTTCCTTGAGCTTGAGCGCGCCCTCCATGGCGACAGGGAACATCTGGCCGCGCCCGAGATAGAGCACGTCTTTGGCCCGCGAGAGAGAACGGGCGATATCCACGATCTGCACCTCTGCCTGCAACGCCTCGGAAACGGCGCTCGGCAGGCTGATCAGGGCATGCACCAACTCACGCTCAGCTTCAACACTCACGGTGCCCCGGGCCCGACCGGCAGCAATGGCGATGGACGCCAACGACGTAAGTTGAGCGGTAAACGCCTTGGTCGAGGCAACGCCGATCTCGGGTCCGCACAGGATTGGGAATACCACCTGGCTCTCTCGCGCGATGGTGGATTCCTGCGTGTTGATAAGCGACGAGACATGCTGCCCCTGCCCCGCGCAATATCGCAGCGCTGCCAACGTATCCGCCGTCTCACCCGACTGCGAGATGAACAGCGAAAGCCCGCCTTTCTCCAGTGGTGGCTCGCGATAGCGGAACTCCGAGGCAACATCGATATCGACCGGCAGCCGCGCATAGCGCTCGAACCAGTACTTGGCGACATAACCGGCATAGTAGGCCGTACCGCAAGCGCTGATCGTCAGGCGCGTCAACTCGGCAAAATCGAACGGCAGCGCCTCGCGCAGAGCAACGCTTTCGCTGGCCATGTCGACATAGTGACTGAGCGTGTGCGAGATCGTCTCGGGCTGCTCATAAATCTCCTTTGCCATGAAATGGCGGTGATTGCCCTTGTCAACGAGCAGCGCCGAGGCCTGCGAAACCTGCTGCTCTCGCTGGACGATGGCGTCCTGCCCGTCGCGAATGGTGACGCCTTTCGGCGTGATTACTGCCCAATCACCATCTTCCAGATAGGTCAGGCGCGATGTGAATGGCGCCAGCGCCATGGCGTCCGAGCCCAGATACATTTCCGTGGTGCCATAACCGATCGCTAGTGGTGCACCGCGGCGTGCCGCAATCAGCAGGCCTTCTTCGCCCCTGAACATGAGGGCGAGCGCGAATGCACCGCGCAGGTGCTTGAGTGTGCGTGCAACCGCGAACTCAGGATCGGCACCCCGGTCGAGTTCGCGCGTGACCCAAAGCGCCACCGATTCCGTATCGGTCTGCGTCTGCGGCACGTAGCCGTCCCGTGCAAGATCGGCGAGCAGTTCGCGGAAATTTTCGATGATCCCATTATGGACGACGGCAACCCTGTTGGTCGCATGCGGATGCGCATTCTGCTCCGTCGGAGCTCCGTGAGTTGCCCACCGCGTGTGACCGATGCCGATCCGCCCGCCGAGCGGTTCGAAACCGAGCTTCTGCGCGAGATTGTTGAGCTTGCCCTCGGCGCGCCGGCGCATGATCTCGCCATGCTCGAGCGTGGCGACGCCCGCACTGTCATAGCCGCGATATTCAAGGCGCTTCAGCGCTTCAACCAGGCGCGCGGCAACCGGTTCAGTGCCGATGATTCCGACAATGCCGCACATGGGCTATTTTCCTTCCGATTTGGCCTTCTTGGCCGCCGCGGCGCGCTCGAAGATTTCCCTGGCGCGGCCCGCCTTGTTCACCTGCCGCTCGCGACCAAGGGCCAATGCATCGGGCGGCACGTCCTCGGTGATGGCGCTGCCGCTTGCCACCAGCGCTCCAGCCCCTACCGTCACCGGCGCCACCAGCGAAGCGTTGGAACCGATAAAGGCGCCGTCCCCGATGATCGTGTCATGCTTGTTGAAGCCGTCGTAGTTCACCGTGATGACGCCCGCACCAATATTCACCTCGGCGCCCACCTGCGCATCACCCACATAGCTGAGATGGCTGATTTTCGAGCCGTTACCGACCTTGGCCTTCTTGATCTCGACGAAATTGCCCACCTTGGCCTTTTCGCCAAGGTTTGCGCCCGGCCGTAGCCTCGCAAACGGCCCCACCGAGGCATTCTCCCCGACCTTTGCGCCTTCGAGATGCGAGAACGCGTGAATGACTGCCCCAGAGCCAACCGTCACGCCGGGGCCGAACCACACGCTCGGCTCCACGAGCACATCCTGGGCAATCTGCGTGTCATAGGAAAAATAGACGGTCGCCGGGTCAACCAGCGTAACGCCCGCCGACATCATTTCGGACCGCCGCCTCTGCTGGAACAGGCCTTCGGCGCGCGCAAGCTGGGCGCGGTCGTTGACCCCCATGACATCGATCTCGGGCGCGATGCCATAACCGACCTTGTAGCCGGCGGCGTTGGCCAGTTCGACCAGATCGGTGGCGTAGAACTCGCCCTGGGCATTATCGCTACGGACCTTGTCGATCAGTTCACGAAAACTCTCGGCCCGAAACGCCAGAATGCAGGCATTGCACAGAGAGATCCTGCGCTCTTCGTCGCTCGCATCCTTGTGCTCGCGGATCGCCAGCAGCCGCTCACCCTCGGTGATGAAACGGCCATATCCCGTCGGGTCGACGGGCTCGAACCCCAGGATCGCGGCATCCATGCCAGCGTCCAGCCGTTCGGTGACGACCTTGAAATTTTCGCCCCGCAACAGCGGATGATCGCCGTAAACGATAGCGACGTAACCCTTGGCGTTATTCCAAAGCTCGCGGGCCATGTTGGCCGCATGCGCTGTGCCCTTGCGCTCGGTCTGCTCGAAGAACCGGATATTCGGGTCGATGGCGCGGATAGCCTCGCGCACGGCCTCGTGTCCCGGCCCCGTGACCATGGCTATCTGCGTCGAGCCCGCTTGCCGTGCCGCCCGTGCCACATGGCCAACGATCGGCAGGCCCGCGACCTGATGCAGTACCTTTGGCAGCCGGGAGCGCATGCGCGTGCCCTCTCCGGCCGCAAGTATGATCGACATCAGTTCCGTCATGAGGCGCTCCCGGAAGAAAGTCCCTTAGTCGCCAGCCATTTCAACAGATTTATGACCTGCAACAGTTGGCGAACAGATAATGTCCACGGCATTCTCTGGTGCGGCCTTCAGAATACTGATTCGACAGCGAGCCATGGAGCCGTCGTTGGCTAATGCATCAGAGCAGTTTCGGCAATCCGATGTGACACTCTGGGCAATCGTGACGCTGGTTTGTGCCGGTCTTGCAGTCCTGTCCGCCAATGTCGCTGCGCTGCTCCCGGCCAGCGCCTTACGCGGGCTGCACCTGACGCGCCTGCAGGGTGCATCGGTTGAGAATCTGCGCACTGCCGTTCAGGACCTCGAGGAAGAATTGCGCCTGCTGCGGCAAGAAAACCGACAGTTGCTTGCCCGCTTTTCCTTGCAGGAGCAGGACAACAGGGATGCAACGCGCCGTATCGGCGCTCTGGAACTCACCCTGCCCCGCCTGCTCGACGGCAGCACGCGAGACATCGACAGATCCCTACCGACCGCCTCCATCGGCCAGGCGCCGCAAGAGCAGGTACCGGAGAGTGCGCAGCCGCTTCCCGACTCCCTCAATATGGCCGCCGCCAGCCTTGCGCCCATGAGCGCGGTGAAGTTCGGTATCGCTCTCGGCTCAGGGGTGGCACCGGGCGAGGCCTCTGCGACATGGGAGGACCTATCGGTGAAGCTCGGCACCCTGCTGCTCGGTCTCGAGCCCCTGCTGGCCGACGCGAGCGAGGGAGACAACAAATTCATAGTGGCAGGGCCGATCGAACAGTTGTCGGAGGCCACTGCCCTCTGTAGTCGGCTCGAGCGGGTTTCCATTCCCTGCCGTCCAATGCCCTATCGCGGCGCACCGCTGGTGCAATGAGAACCTGCGTGGTTTGCGGTTGACAGGCAAGGCCCAGTGGCTATGTTCCGCCGCACCTGACGGTTAAGCTGCCTCGAAGGCCTCGCCTTCCATGGGCGCCGGTAGCTCAGTGGTAGAGCATTCGACTTTTAATCGAATGGTCGTGGGTTCGACCCCCACCCGGCGTACCATCATCCAAATTGTTCAAGTGAAAGCTGATGTCGAACGACACGATCGATCTCCTGAAGGTCCTCGTCGTGACGTTTCTCGTCATGGCTGTCGCAACGGCATTCCTCTTTCTCCTTGGCGATACCTTCCAGACCTATGGTGGAAACCTGCCGCTGATCGGCGACCTGCCGGTCTACGCGCCGCCGAGCGCGGTTCCGGTGCTGGTGGACATTCGCTGGCTGGTGGTCATCGGCGCAACGTTTCTGGTTGCCAGTGGCCTCGTGCTGCTCGCTTGGAGCGCAACACTCGACATGGCCCTGCTGGTCTTTGCCAAAGCCGTGACCGTAGCAATCACGGCGCTTTTCGGCATTTTCGCCGGCACCTGGGTCTATATGCGGCTGATGGAAGGCACCGAGCTCTCGCTGGCGAGTCTCAATCGGCTTGGCGTCGCGCTTATCGCCTTTTTCGTGTTTTCGACGGTTCTGCGTACGGCCAGTTTGCGTGGCACTGGCCCGCTCAGGTTCCTGATCGGGATCGGGCTTATCGTCCTCGGCCCGATCCTCCTCGCCTCGTTCTAGAGCTAGTCTAGAGCGTCACGACGACCGCTCCGCGCGGCGTCGCGACGACCGTGTGCTCATACTGCACACATGGCGCCGAAGGTGTTGCAACGAGAGTCCAGTCATCATCCTCGCTTGCCTCCTCGGCCCACCGCCCGCCGAGCGACAGGAACGGCTCGACCGTGAACACCAGACCGTAGCTGATGCGGCGCCGTTCGGACTTGTCGGGCCAGGTGGGGATTTCGCCCGGCTCGTCATGGAGGCTGTCCCCAACGCCGTGGCTCGCAAGATTGCGAATGAGGCTGTAGCCGTTCTTTTTTGCGAACTTGCCGATGGCTTCGCCGATCTCGGCGAGGCGCGCGCCACTACGCACGGTGCGGATGCCTGTCCACATCGCCCGCTTGCCGTCGCGGCAAAGCGCAACCAGTCGCGGATCGGCATTGCCCACCACAAAAGATGCGCCGGTATCGGCATAGACGCCGTCGAGTTCCGCCGACACATCGATATTCACAAGGTCGCCCTCGGCAATCACGCGATCGCCAGGAATTCCGTGCGCGATCTCCTCGTTGACCGAAATGCAGGTCTCGCCCGGAAAACCATAAGTGATGATCGGTGCCGATCTTGCGCCATTCTCAGCCAGAACGCGCCCCCCGATCGCGTCCAGCTCCGCCGTCGTCATGCCGGGTCGCAGCGCCGTGGCCATTTCGTCGCGGGCCTTTGCACAAACGCGCCCGATGGCCTTCAGCTGTTCCAGTTGTTCTTCGGTTGTGATGGTCACTTGAGTAGCTCGTGGTAGTAGGCGAGCAGGCCCTGCGTGGAGGCATCATGCTCGTTCCACTCGGCCTTGCCCTCAACCTTGGGGAGCAGCGCCTTGGCAAGCTGCTTGCCAAGTTCCACCCCCCACTGATCATAGGAGTTGACGTTCCAGATCGTTCCCTGGACGAACACCTTGTGCTCATAAAGCGCAATGATCGCGCCCAGCGTTTCCGGATCGAGCTGCCGATACATGATGGTGTTGGAAGGCCGGTTGCCCGGGAATACCTTATGCGGGGCCAGCGCCTTGATCGCGTCTTTATCGAGCCCTTGCGCCTTGAGTTCGGCTTCGACTTCCTCCTTGGTCTTGCCCAGCATCAGCGCCTCGGATTGCGCTAGCACGTTGGCAACGAGCTTCGCGTGGTGCGGCGGCAGCTTCTCGTGCGGATTGGCCGCAACGAGGAAGTCGCAAGGGATGACGTCCGTGCCCTGGTGAATGAGCTGATAGAATGCGTGCTGGCCGTTGGTGCCCGGCTCGCCCCAGACGATCGGACCGGTCGACCAGCTGACGTGCTTGCCCGAAAGCGTCACCGACTTGCCGTTGCTCTCCATGTCCTGCTGCTGCAGATAGGCGGGAAAACGGCTCAGGCGCTGGTCATAGGGCAGCACCGCATGGGTCGCAAAGCCCCAGGCATTGCGATACCACACCCCAAGCAGTCCCATGATCACGGGCAGGTTCTTCTCGAGCGGTGCGGTCAGGAAATGCTCGTCCATTGCCGCTGCGCCCTTCAGGACCTTCTCGAAGGTCCCGAAGCCAACCGCCAAGGCCACGGGAAGCCCGATGGCCGACCAGACCGAATAGCGCCCGCCGACCCAGTCCCAGAAACCGAAAATGCGATCTTGCTTGATGCCGAAGGTCTTGCAGCCTTCGATATTGGTCGAGACGGCCGCAAAATGGTCGGTGACAGCCACCTCGCCGAGTGCATCGGCAACCCATTTGCGGGCTGTCCCGGCATTGGTCATGGTCTCGTCGGTGGTGAAGGTCTTGGACGCGACGATAAAAAGGGTTTTCCTGGGATCGAGGCGCTTCAGGGTATCGTGGATATGTGCGCCGTCGACGTTGGAGACGTAGTGCGCCCGCAAATCCGCTCGCGTGTAAGGCTCCAGCGCCAGCGTCACCATCACCGGGCCGAGATCGGACCCGCCTATGCCGATATTGACGATATCGGTGAACTGCTCGCCGGTATGGCCGCGAATTGCGCCGTCTCGCACCATATCGGAAAAGACCTTGATGCTGGCGAGCGTCTCGCGCACGCCCGGCATCACGTCCTCGCCATCAACTATTACTGGCTGGTCGCCCTGGTAGCGCAGCGCCATGTGCATTACCGAGCGGTTCTCGGTGATGTTGATCGGCTCGCCCGCCCACATCGCGTTGCGCCGCCCTTCGACATCCGCCGCGCGCGCGAAATCGAAAAGTGCCGCCATGACCTCTTCGTCGATGCGGTTCTTCGAATAATCGAGCAGGATATCGCCGGCCCTGGCCGAGAACCGCTGGAAGCGGTTGGGGTCCTCGGCAAACATCAGCCGCATCGGCCGCTCGGCCATGCGCTTTGCATGCTTTTCGAGAGAGGCAAAGTGCGCTTTGCGTCCGGTCTTGGCCATATGCGTCCCCTTACAGTGCCGCCAGGTCGCCTGCTGCCCATGCAGCGCGGGTCCCGGCCGCAAAATCACTGAACCGGCCGTGCTCGATAGCAGTGCGGGCACCGGCGACAAGCTCTTGATAATAGGCCAGGTTAATCTGCGAAAGGATCATCGCACCCAAAATCTCCTCCGTCTTGACCAGATGGTGAAGATAGGCCCGCGAGAACCGGCGGCAATTGCGATTGGGTGAGGCTTCATCCAGCGGGCGCGGATCATCTTTATGACGTGCATTTTTAAGGTTGATGACGCCGAAGCGCGTATACGCATGCCCATGCCGGCCCGCACGCGTCGGGTGCACGCAGTCGAACATGTCGATGCCGCGCTCGATGCCGCCGAGAATGTCGTCCGGCTTGCCGACGCCCATCAGATAGCGCGGCCGGTCCTGCGGCAGCTCGGGCGTGATTTCGCCCAGCACGCGGAACATGACCTCCTGCGGCTCTCCCACCGCCAGCCCGCCCACTGCATAACCATCGAACCCGATAGACTGCAGCCCCGCCGCCGATCGTGCCCGCAACGCGGGATCGTCCCCGCCCTGCACGATACCGAAGAGGGCGCGGTTGGCCTGGTTGTTGAACGCCGCCTTGGAGCGATCCGCCCAGCGCAGCGATAGCTCCATGGCGCGCTCCATCTCCATCCTCTCGGAAGGCAGCGGAATGCATTCGTCGAGCTGCATGATGACGTCGCTGTCCAGGAGCGTCTGGATTTCGATCGAGCGCTCCGGCGTCAGCTCATAAGCTGCTCCATCGATATGCGAGCGAAAGGTCACGCCCTTCTCGGTGATCTTACGCAGCTTTGAGAGGCTCATTACCTGGAAACCGCCGCTGTCGGTCAGGATCGGGCGCTCCCAATCCATGAACACGTGCAGCCCGCCAAGCGAGGCAACCCGCTCGGCACCGGGGCGCAACATCAGATGATAGGTGTTGCCGAGGAGGATGTCGGCGCCGGTTTCGCGCACCTGCTCGGGATACATCGCCTTGACCGTGCCGGCCGTGCCGACCGGCATGAAAGCCGGCGTCTGGATATCGCCACGTGGCGTATCGATACGCCCGCGCCGTGCCTTTCCGTCGCTGGCGATGAGGGAGAAAGAAACTTGCTTGGTCAATGTGTGGGTCCGTTGTCGTCGAAGCGCTTTAGCGCGCGGGACAGCAGCCCCGCAAGGCTCGCGGGGACCTGCCCGGCTCAACAGGCATTGAAATTGCTCTAATTGTCCCTGGTATCCGCTCGGAAGAGCAGCGAAGAGTCGCCGTAGGAATAGAAGCGATAGCCCTTCTCGATAGCGTGGGCATAGGCCTGCTTCATCACGTCGAGCCCGCTGAAGGCGGACACCAGCATGAAGAGCGTCGACTTAGGCAGATGGAAGTTGGTCATCAGCACGTCGACGGCGCGGAATTTGAAGCCCGGGGTAATGAAGATGTCCGTTTCGCCGATGAAGGGCTGCAGCGTTCCGGTCGCACGAGCCGCGCTCTCCAGCAGCCGCAGGCTGGTGGTGCCGACAGCGACAATCCGTCCGCCGCGCGCTTTGGCCGCGAGAATGCGCTCCACCGTTTCGGCGTCGATTTCGCCCCATTCGGAGTGCATCACGTGGTCTTCGGTGTCTTCCACCTTCATGGGCAGGAAGGTGCCTGCGCCCACGTGCAGCGTAACGCGCTCTATCGAGACGCCCCTCTCCTGCAACTGCGCCAGCAGCTCCTCGGTGAAATGCAGCCCGGCCGTGGGTGCCGCAACTGCACCATCTTCGGCCGCATAGACGGTCTGATAATCGGTCTTGTCGCGTTCGTTCGACTTGCGGCGCGCCTCGATATAGGGCGGCAGCGGCATCGCCCCATGCGACTTGATTGCCTCGTCCAACGCGGCGCCACCAACAGCGAATTCCAGCGTTACCTCACCGGTATCGCCCTTGCCGGTGACCGTGGCCAACAAAGGCTCCGTGCCGCCATTGCCGAGTTCCAGCCGATCGAGCAGCTTGAGGCGCTTGGCCGGTCGCGCGAATGCCCGCCAGGTATGCGCATCGATCCGCTTGTGCAAGTTGAACGATACACTTGCACGATTGTCATCACGGATGCGTTCGCCGCGCAATTCCGCCGGCAACACCCGGGTGTCGTTGACGACAAGCACGTCACCGGCTTTGAGAAGCACGGTGAGATCCCGCACGCCACGATCTTCGAGCCCATGCACGGGATCGACGACCAGCATTCGGGCACTGTCGCGCGGTTCTGCCGGGTGCAGTGCTATACGATCCTCGGGCAGATCGAAATCGAACAGGTCGACGCGCATCTAGAGAACGCGGATCATGATCGCGCCGGCAACCAAGAGCACCGCGCCGGCAACCCTGCCCATTGAAATTTCCCGAACCGCCGTACCCATGAAGCCGATACGGTCGAGTGCCATCCCGCCGATCAACTGTCCGGCGATCGCCAGCGCCATAACGGCGGCGGTGCCGATCATAGGCGTGAGCAGGATGGTGGAGGTCACATAGACCGCCCCCAGCACGCCACCGGCGACGAACAACCATGGCGCCGGCGCCGCAAAGTCGATGGCGACACCCTGCAGCTGTGAGAGACCAAAGGTCAGCAGCCACAACAAGATGCCGCCGGCAAGGAACGACACCGCCGCGGCCGCCACTGGCATGCCGAGCCCGCGGCCAAGGGCTACGTTTATTGGTGCCTGCGTCGCGATGCAGGCACCCGCTACCACCCCCAGTAGCGACCAGAGTATTGTCTCCATTCTCGGCACGTCCGTTTCAGCTTTCTTCGCAGGCCACGACCCAGGCGCCTCTGCCCGGCATCTCCAATGTTCCACCGATCACCTGCGTCTCGCCACCATCGGCGATCGACAGGCGCAGCCGGGCGACGATCTCGTTGACGATGTCGTCAGTGAAATCGACCAACAACTGCTTCTCATCGCTGAACGCCTGCCCCACGACGATAGGCGTCCCCTTGACCACGTCGGGCGCGGTGGACCAGCTCTCTTCCCCAATCGTCAGATAGGCTCCCGCTACGCTGGCAATCACCGTGCGACCGAGCGTCAGGTTGAGGCTCACGCCCTCAGCCGTGCACGACAAGCCACCGGTGGCCTGGGCTGGCGCCACCAGGCCACCGGTGATCAGTGCTGCTAGGATGAGGTGCTTAGGCCGCAATATCCGCTGCTACCTTTACCGAGACCATCTTGTCGGGATCCTGGACCGGCTCGCCGCGCTTGATCTTGTCGACATTCTCCATGCCTTCAATCACCTTGCCCCAGACCGTATACTGACGGTTGAGGAACGGTGCATCCTCGAAGCAGATGAAGAACTGCGAGTTGGCGCTGTCCGGGCTCTGCGCCCGCGCCATCGAAGCAGTGCCGCGCACATGCGGCTCGTTGTTGAACTCCTGCTTGAGGTTCGGGTACTTCGATCCGCCAGTGCCGGTGCCGTTCGGGCACCCGGTCTGAGCCATGAAGCCCTCAATCACCCGGTGGAACGCGATCCCGTCATAAAAACCCTCGCGCGCCAGCTTCTTGATGTGCGCGACATGGTTGGGGGCGAGGTCCGGCCGCATGGCAATGACCACCGGGCCCTTGGTGGTTTGGATAACGAGGGTGTTCTCGGGATCGGCGTATTCAGCCATTGGATTTCTTTCTGCTGTTGGAAGTCGAAGGTGTGGCTAGCGGTATTCCACGCTCGCCGAAACGATCGCATCGGGGTCCTGCACCAGCCCATTGGCGGCCGGATCACCCTTTTTGAGAGCATCGACGAACTCCATACCGGAAACCACGCGGCCGAATACGGTGTATTGCCCGTTGAGATGCGGTGCGTCGGCATAGGTTATGAAGAACTGCGAATTGGCGCTGTTCGGGTCCGCCGTGCGCGCCATGCCCAGAACACCGCGAGTGAACGGCTCGTCGGAGAACTCGGCCGGCAGGTCCGGCAGGTCCGAACCACCGGCGCCTGTCCCCGTCGGGTCACCCGTCTGGGCCATGAAGCCATCGATAACGCGGTGGAAGACGATGCCGTCATAAAACCCATCCTGCGCGAGCGTAACGATGCGCTCGACATGCTGCGGAGCCAGGTCCGGCAGCAGCTCGATATCGACGGTGCCGGCCGGAAGTTCCAGCAGCAGGTGCGGTGTGCCCGCCTCCTCCTGTGCCTGGACGAAGCTCGGAAAAGCCGCGGCGGCGGCAAAAACGGCGACGAATGCGAAAACCAGGGCACCGATCCAGCGGTTGCCCTTCAAAGCTATTGTATTCATTGTGGTTTCAGTGCCCTAAGAACAATCTGGGGAACGAAGGCTGAAACATCCCCGCCCATTTGGGCTATCTGGCGCACCAATGTGGCCGAGATATGCCGCACATGCGGGCTGGAGGGTACGAAGACGGTCTGCAGATCCGGCGCCATTTGCGCGTTCATGCCGACCATCTGCATCTCGTAGTTATAATCGGTGGTATCGCGCAAGCCGCGGATGATGAGCTTGGCGCCATGCTCGCGCGCCGCCTGCACCATCAGACCGTTGAACTGCACGATCTCGAACTCGGTGTCAGTGCGTTTGCCGACAGGCGCCAGCGTCTGTCTGAGGAGCTCGATCCTGTCCGCATGCTCGAACAGAGGCTGCTTGACCGGATTTGTCCCCACGCCCACGATGAGCCTGTCGACGAGCTTGCATGCCCGCTCTATCACATCGAGATGGCCATTGGTGACCGGGTCGAACGATCCGGGATAGAACCCCACGAGTCGCGCCATGTGCCCCTTCCTTGCTGCCGGGTTTGTGTCACGCGTAGCCCGACAAGGCAAGCATGCGAGCTATCGCGCCCCCTGCCCTTTTCCACGATGCAGCAGCACACTCACTGCGCTCAGAACGACGAGGAAGGCGCCGCCGACCAGAAATGCGGCGCCGTTTCCGTAGCTACTGGCAATTGCACTGCCGATGAATGGCGCCGAGAGCATGGCCGCAACCATCACCGCCTCTCCCGCCGCTGAGACACGGGCGATCCGATCCTGCGGCGTCTCGGTCTGAATGATCGTGCGGTATGGCACGATCATAAAGGCGGTCGAGCCACCCATGAGTCCGAGAGCCAGCAGAAACACCGCCAGCACAAGGGAGAGACTGGTCAGGGCGGCAACTGCGAGGAGAATCGTTACCAGTCCTGAAAACGCACCGGCTGCAAACATCATGCTCATCGGGTGATTGCTGGCAAAACGGCCGGCGACGAGCGAGCCCAGCAGGCCACCCGCACCCGACACGGCTATGCCAATGCCGAACACCGTCTCGTCGAACCCGAAATCCCCGGTGAGTAGCGCGATAAGAGTGTCGTAGAGGAAGAACGCGAAATAGGCCGAGGCGGCAAAGGCAAGCGTCATCAACAGACGACGATTGCGGCGGAACTCTGCAAAACCGGCCGACAGGCGCGTCATCCGGCTCTCAGCCACGTCCGGTGTCTTGTGTTCGCGCGGCAGGGCCAGACCAATAACGAGCGCGGCCGCGACCAGCGAAAGCACGGAATTAACCCCGAACACCGCTTGAGCCGGAAGGAAGGCGAGTAGCAGTCCGCCGGCGGCTGGCCCGACGATCTTGGATGTCTGATTGATAGCCTGGTGCAGCCCATTGGCAGAAGCGAGAAGGTTGGGCGGTGTGGAGACCTGAATCGCCGCCTGGCGGGCGGGTGTAAAAGCCGAATCGATCACCGCCCGAAGAAAGACGATCGCGAGCACCAGCACCGTGTTGCCCGCGAAAACCAGCGCGAATGTGGTCAACGCCCTTCCCAGATTGCTGAGCAGCAGCACCCTTCCCAGTGGCGCCCGATCCACCGCTGCCGCGACGATCGGTCCAATCGCTACATAGGGCAGGCTCAGCGCGACCGCGAAAAGCGCTAGGACGAAGGGTCCCTCGCCCCAGGCAAAAACGAGCAGCGCGACAACGGCTGCATAATCGAGCCAGTCGGCAAAATCCGCCGGTATGCTCGCCAGTGCCAATCGGCGCGGCACCGGCAGAGCCAGAAGCTCGCTATAGCTGCCTTCTGGTTTACCCCTTGGAAACGCCTCCGCCTGCTCGGCCATTACGTCCGCCTCTGCAGCGCCAGCCATATGCCGCCGGCCATGAGCACGAGCCCTGAAATCCGGCTCATCATCCGCACCCGAGCCGCGGTGAGCAGATGCCGGGCCTGTCCGGCCGCGACCGTATAGAGCGCATCGGTCATGGTCGCCACGGCCATGACGATGACGCCGAGGATCATAATCTGCTCGAAGGCGGAGCGGCTGAGATCAACGAATTGCGGCAGGAAAGCCCCAAGAAACAGCAACGTCTTGGGATTGGACCAGTTCACCAGCGCGCCCTGCCACACATAGCGGCCAACGGGCATGTGGTCGCCGACATCGAGGCGCAGTTTACCGGATGAGGAAAACATCTTCCAACCGATCCAGACGAGGTAAGCCGCGCCGACCAACTTGATGATGGTAAAGGCCTCCGAGACTAACGCCATCACCGCTTCGAGGCCAAGGGCAACTATGAACACCATGCTGAGCATGCTCAGCTCCGTGCCCAGGAGCGTAAGCAATCCCGCCCGCGTGCCGCCCGCCAGAGAATTGGCGACCACCACCGAAACCGAGGGCCCCGGCACTATCGAGAACAACAAGCAGGCGAGAAGGTAAGGCAGGAGAATTGCGGGATCGATCATGGTTGTCTCCACGGCTTCGGGAGCAAGCCACTTCACATCGCTTGTGACAAGACCAAAAGGGACGGTCGGGTCACGACGGCAATTTTACGCGGAGCCTGTCGATCCGCCGTAGCTGTGAACAAAAGACACCCACGCCCAATGGGATCGTTCGTGAATGAACCAGAACCGGCTCGCTATAATCCCCAACTACACCCACTACGATTTTGCGTCTCCGGCACTGTCGGAGGCCGTCATTCCCTTCCTCGACGCGCGGTGAAACGTTGAGGTGAGAGCGGCGATCAAGCCTCGCCGCTCTCACCCTCTTCCGGGTCGCCGTTCCCGTTCACGCCGTTTTCCGCCTCACTGATGCGCTCGACCGATACGACCTTCTCGTCCTCGGCGGTGTCGAAGACGATGACGCCCTGGCTGCCGCGCGAGACGATACGGATCGGCTTGTCGCCGCCAACCGGCAGGCGAATGGTCTGCCCTCGGTTGCTGATCAGCATGATCTGATCGTCCTCGGCAACGGGGAAGGAGGCAACGAGGTCGCCGTTGCGCTTGTTGACCGCCATGGCGACGATGCCTTTGCCCCCGCGTCCGGTGATCCGGTACTCATGGCTCGAGGTACGCTTTCCATAGCCATTCTCGGATACGGTCAGAATGAACTGCTCGATGGCGCTCATCTGTGCGTAGCGCTCCTGACTAAGCTCGCTCGCAACGACATCGGCTTCATCGCCGCCATTCTCTTCCGATTCACCCTCACCGCGCACCGCACGGCTCATCTTGAGATAGGCAGCGCGTTCTTCGGCGCTCGCATCCGAGTGGTTGATGATAGCCATGGAGATGACCGTATCGCCCTGGGCGAGTGCGATGCCGCGAACCCCCATGGAGTCGCGGCCCTTGAAGACACGCACGTCCTCCACCGAGAAGCGGATCGCCTGCCCCTTGGCCGTCGTCAGCAGCACGTCGTCATTGGCCGTTGCTGTCTCGACACCGACGATCGCATCGCCTTCCTCGAGTTTCATGGCGATCTTGCCATTCTGGCGCACCTCGACGAAGTCGGCCAGCGAGTTGCGCCGCACCGTGCCGCGTGTGGTTGCGAACATGATGTAGAGGTCGGCCCAGGTCGACTCGTCCTCGGGTAGCGGCATGATCGAGGTAACGCGCTCACCCTGAGCGAGCGGCAGGATGTTGATGAGCGCCTTGCCGCGGGCATTGGGTGCACCAATCGGCAGGCGCCACACCTTGAGCTTGTAGGCGATGCCACGTGAGCTGAAGAACAACACGGGGGTGTGGGTGTTGGCCACGAAAAGGCGCGAGACGAAATCCTCGTCGCGCGTCGCCATGCCTGAACGCCCCTTGCCCCCGCGATTCTGCGCCCGATAGGTCGAAAGCGGCACGCGCTTGATGTAGCCGCCATGGGTGACGGTCACCACCATGTCTTCGCGCGCGATGAGGTCCTCATCCTCGAAATCGGCCGCGCTTTCCGTGATCTCAGTACGGCGCGGTGTGGCGTACTGGGTTTTGATCTCGGTCAGCTCGTTATGGATGATCTCCATTACCCGCTCGCGCGAGCGCAGGATATCGAGATAGTCCTCTATCTGTGCGCCGAGCCCGTTGAGTTCGTCGCCAATCTCGTCGCGCCCAAGCGCCGTCAGACGGGCAAGACGCAGTTCGAGGATCGCGCGGGCCTGTTCTTCGGAGAGATTGAACGTGCCATCGTCGTTGATGCGGTGGCGCGGATCGTCGATCAGCGCGATCAGCGGCGCAACATCCGCCGCCGGCCAATTGCGCGTCATCAACTGCTGGCGCGCGCTTGCCGGGTCCGGCGCTGTGCGGATGAGATGAATCACCTCATCGATATTGGCGACGGCGACAGCCAGACCCACCAATACGTGGGCGCGATCGCGCGCCTTATTGAGCAGGAATCGTGCCCGCCGCGTAACCACTTCGTGGCGGAAGCCGATAAACGCCTCGAGGATTTCCCGCAGGCTCATCAGCTGCGGCTTGCCCCCGTTGAGTGCCACGAAATTGCAACCGAACGAGGACTGCAGCGGTGTGTACCGATAGAGCTGGTTCAGCACAACGTCGGGGACTGCTTCGCGCTTCAACTCGATGACGACTCGCATGCCTGAACGGTCGGATTCGTCGCGCAGATCTGCAATGCCTTCGATCCGCTTGTCGCGCACAAGCTCGGCGATCTTTTCGACCATCACCGATTTGTTCACCTGATAGGGAATCTCGGAGATGACGATGGCTTCGCGTTCCTTGCGAACCTCTTCGATCTCGACCTTCCCGCGCATCAGGACCGAGCCTCGGCCCGTTTCATAAGCCTGACGAATACCGGCGCGACCAAGAATCATGCCCGCGGTCGGGAAATCGGGGCCCGGCATGACCTGCATCAGTTCCTCAACACTCGCCTCCGGTTTTTCCAGAAGCAGCAGCGTTGCGTCGATCACTTCTCCCAGGTTGTGCGTGGGCACATTGGTCGCCATCCCGACGGCGATGCCGCCGCCGCCATTGACCAGGAGGTTCGGGAATCTGGCGGGCAGAACCACCGGCTCGTGCTCGGAGCCGTCATAGTTCTCACGGAAATCGACGGTGTCCTTGTCGAGATCGTCGAGCAGCGTGCCGGTGACGCGCTCCATACGCACTTCGGTGTAGCGCATGGCGGCCGGATCGTCCCCGTCCACAGAGCCGAAATTACCCTGCCCGTCGATCAGTACCTGACCCATGGAGAAATTCTGGGCCATGCGGACCAAGGCCATATAGACCGCCTGGTCGCCATGCGGGTGGTACTTACCGATTACGTCGCCGACGACACGCGCCGACTTGCGGTAAGGCCGGTTCCACTCATAGCCGTTCTCGCTCATCGAGAAGAGGATGCGCCGGTGCACGGGCTTGAGACCATCGCGCACATCGGGCAGCGCACGGCTCACGATCACGCTCATCGCGTAATCGAGATAGGACTTGCGCATTTCCTCGGTGATCGAAATCGGGGCAATGTCCGACGGCGAAGCGGCGGGCATGTCGTCTGGCTTATCTGTCACTGGATGATTCTACGGTTGCAGAGATGATTACAATATAGGCGATTCCGGCCGAGTTTCCATGTCGTGGGGCCAATACCTGCCCTATCCCCATGTTTCGCACGTAGACTTGGCCCATTTGCGCCTGCAAACGTGAACGGCCGCCACACGGCAAAGCTGGTAACAAGCCTTCTGAAACAAGGTCGCAAGCTGGACGACCTCGGCAAGACTGCTTAGAAATCCAGCACTAGGGGGCATTGGGAGAGAGTCTGTTGGGCATCGATTCGGTCTTCAAGCGCCTGCGGGATTTCATTTCCCATGATCGCTCGATCGGCTTTGGCCTTGAGTATATCGGCCTTTTGACACTGCGCCACCCGCGCATCGTCGCACTCGCGGTCCTTGCCTTCTCGGTCCTGTGCTTGTCGCAGATCCCGCGCGCCAATGTCGATGGCGACCTGCTGCGCGTCTACGCCCATTCCGGCCCCTATTATGATTCTTACGAGGAGCTGTCGGAGACTTTCGGCACCTTCGAGAATGATATCTACCTGCTGGTCAACTCGCAGCACCTCACCGATCCCGAAGTGCTCGAGACCATGCGGCTCCTGGCCTTCGACCTCGAACTCAACGAATATGCGGTCGGCACCCTCTCCCCGTTCTCGTTGCGAAAACCGGACGGCAATGGTGGTTCCGTGCCTGCCGTGCCTGAGGGCATGACAACGAGCGAGGAAGTCGCAGCAGCCCTCACCGATCTGCAGCAGAACGATCCGATGATGCGAAATCTCATTACGCCAGACCTCACCGGCGTGGTGATGATCATGTTCCCTAATCCCGAGATGACCAGGGATGGCGGAAATCCCGGCATGATCGCCAGCTTACGCGAACTCATCGCTTCCTATGATGGGCAGGATATCCAGATCGAACTGACCGGACCGCCGATCTGGACCTCCGAAATGCTCAACGCAGCCGTCGACGACCAGGTCAAATTCACCGTCTACGGCTTCGCGCTCGGAGCCCTCATTGCGCTCTTTGGCCTGCGCTCCTTCTGGGGGGCGTTGCTGGTCGCCGCAACTCCAGCCCTGGCGGTCGTCTGGTGCATGGGCACCATTCTGCTGCTCTTCGGCTCGTTCTCCTTCCTCACCATCATCGTCACGACGGTTTGCCTCGTGATCGCCTTCTCCGAGAGCATGTTCTTCGTGTTCAACTGGTTAGCGTTCTGGCGGGACGGCATGGAGCCCAGGCGCGCAGTCGATGCCACGGTCAAACTCGTCGGTCCGGCCGCGTCGCTGACCATGTTGACGACCTTCGTTGCCTTTGCCTCCCTTGGCTTCACGCCGGGACAGGGCATCCGCGAGTTTGCCTTTGCGGGGGCTATCGGCACGGTGCTGGTCTTCGTTGCAGTCATGACCTTCCTGCCGCTGCTGCTCAAGCTCGCCATCCGCCTAGGCCTGAAGCTACCCAGGACTCCGAGCCTGGCGCTCACCGCCGTGCTGCCGAGTGCCTGGAAGCTTGCGAGAAATTTCGGCCGGCCCGTCTCGGTCATCGCCATAATCGTGACGGCTCTGCTGCTGATCCCCTACTTCCTTATCCAGCCGCACTTTTCCTTCGAGGACTTCATCGCCAAGGATTCGACGGCGCTTACGGCGGCGGAGGAAATCGATGCCGGCGTGGGTGGGGTCGCTCCCCTTTATATCCGGGTGCCGCTGGCCGAGAACAACCCGAATGTGGGCGACCGCGACTACCAGACGATCAGCGCCGTTCACGAGATTCTCGAACGCCATCTCGGCGATAACAAGGTGATCTCGGCGGCGAGCTTCACCCACTATACCGACGCCGGATTCAGCCGTGACGACGTGTTCAGCGCCGTTGGCCCGTTCCTGCGCCAGCGGTTCATCACCGATGATGGGTCGCAGGCGCTGGTCACCGGCTTCATGCCCACGATCATCGAATCCGATGCGCTCAAGACGCTGGTGGACGACACCAATGCCGATCTGCGCCAGGCCGGCATAGAAGGTGAAATCGGCGGCTTCCGCATCCTGACGACCTTTGCGACCGACAATATCGTGCGCACCCTCCAGCTCTGCCTGACGCTGAGCGTAATCGTCAATCTCGCCCTGATCGGGTTTGCGTTCAGGTCCTTCAGGCTGGCGCTCGTCTCGACGGTGCCTAACCTCTTCCCGATTCTGGGTACGGAAGCGTATCTCTGGGGCGCCGGGGCGGGTCTTCAGCTCACCACGGTTATCGCGCTCACCATCGCCTTCGGTATCGCGGTCAACGACACCATCCACTTCCTCGCGCACTACCTGCATGGCCGCCGCGAGGAACATCGTGAGCACAACGATGCCATTCACTATACCATCCTGCGGATTGGCGGAGCGATCGTGGCCACCACCATCATCCTTTGTGCGGGAACTGCAGTCGTGGCGTTCTCGGAGCTGCCGCAAGTGGCCTTGTTCGGCACGCTGTTCGTGCTGGCACTAGCGCTTGCGCTGCTCGGTGACCTCTTCATCCTGCCGTCACTGCTGTTTGCCGGCGGCCGATTCTTCCATCCGCTCGGAAAATTGCGCATCCGCACGGCCGATCACGATGCGACCCCCGATGATCCTACCGGCGATACCGTGACGGCGTCGGAAGCCCGATGAATGCCGGGACCTTGCTGCAGAGGGAGGCGCGGCTTAGAACGGCGATCCGCTTCACGTTGTCGCGAAGCAACATCTATCCGCCGGACACCGTTTGCTAGTGTTACGGGAATCAAATCGCTGCCGGGGGGCGCTGTTCTTGATTGGAGGCTTTAATCGATGAGAACCACCAGGCCATTGTTGCGTGCGCTCACGCTCGCCGGTCTGCTGATTGCCGCTCCGGCCGCAGCGCCCGCCGTCATGGCGGCACCCGCTGACGTTGCCTTGCTGAAGTCCTATATCGGCGAGTGGCGTGGTCGCGGCACCGTCACTGGCGACCAGTCGGAAACCGTGGTTTGCCGGCTCCAGCTGCGCGAGGGCAATAGTGATAAGGTGAACTACTCGGGTCGCTGCGCGATCGCGGGCACTAATCTCTCGGTGAATGGCACCCTCGCCTATATCGACGAGCTCGGCCGTTACGAGGCGGCCATGACTTCCAATGCCAGCTTCAGCGGCATCGCTGTCGGACAGAAGCGCGGCAACAGTCTCGTTTTCAACCTGCGCGAACGCGAGCGGTCCGAAGGCGAGGACGTGACCATTACCGCACAGATCGCCCTGAATGGCGGCAGTATCAGCGTTGAATTCCAGGTCGTCTACGAATCCTCTGGCGATGTGATCCGCGCCAACGTGCCGTTCTCCAAGTAATTGCGTCGACCTCGAAAATGAAAAAGGCGAATCCATGTCGCCTTTTTCTTAATAATCGATAGATTTCATCGGATCGGCGTAACAAATTCCTTTGCGGGCGAACTAATTACTTGTTCGCGGAGATAGCGCTAACAAGCCCCGTTCTAGAACGGGATATCGTCGTCCATGCCGCCTGGCTCGAAAGCCGGAGCATTTGACGACGGACGCCGCGCGCCGCCGCCGCTTTCAGGCCGACCGCCGCCCTGGTAGCCGCCACCAGCATTGTCGCTGTCGCCGCGCCCATCGAGCAGGGTGAGCGCCGAGTTGAAGCCCTGCAGCACCACCTCGGTAGTATACTTGTCCTGGCCGCTCTGGTCCTGCCATTTGCGCGTCTGCAACTGGCCTTCGAGATAGACCTTGGAGCCCTTGCGCAGATACTGCTCGGCAATCCGCGCCAGCCCTTCCGAGAAGATCACCACCCGGTGCCATTCGGTACGCTCGCGCTGCTCACCGGAATTGCGGTCCTTCCAGCGCTCGGAGGTCGCCACGCTCAGATTCACCACCTTGCCGCCACTGGGCAGACTACGCACGTCCGGGTCCGCCCCCAGATTGCCAACCAGGATGACCTTATTCACGCTGCCAGCCATGGCGAATTCCTTCCGTCGTCATTCGGGGCACCCAGGCCCCCGGTTTGGCCGCACCTTAGACGTTCAAGCATGCCAGCCCAAGCGATCAGCACGATGCCCACAGTATTCTTTCGTGTTCACTTTATGTTCTCAGGGTCCGTCGGTCAAGACATCAGGTTACCAGAGACCTGAACGGGGTGCATAGAAAGACGAATATTTCGCGGCCCGCCTTGCAAACAGGGCATCTATCCGATTTCCGCCCGGAGTTTGGCGAACGCCTCTCTCGTGGGATCGCTATTGTCGCGGGGTGGCTCAAGGAGGCGATCCATGGCGGCGTCGGCTGTCAAAAGTCCCGTAAATCAGGCACTTATCGGCCGGCTTGACGATGCTTCGCTGCTCTGTTCGGCGTCGTTCATTGCTGGCGTGCGCGTCGATAATGGCGCTCATGGGGAGATCGCCGTCGCTGACCCGGCAACGAACGAGACGATCGGAACGGTTCCGGCGCTCGATGCCGGCGAGGCGCGGCGCGCTGTCGATGCCGCGCAACGCGCCTTTGCGGAGTGGTCTGGCCTGTTGCCGCAGGAGCGTTCGGCCATTCTGCGCCGCTGGTTCGAGCTGATAATGGCTGCCCAGGAGGACCTGGCGCAGATCATGACCGCCGAGCAGGGCAAGCCGATCTCCGAGGCGCGCGGCGAGATTGCCTATGCCGCCTCGTTCGTCGAGTTCTACGCCGAGGAGGCCAAGCGCCCCAATATCGAAAGCGTCACCTCGCACCTGCCGGATGCGGAGGTCGAGGTCTGGCGCGAGCCGGCCGGCGTTGCCGCCCTCGTGACGCCGTGGAACTTCCCCTCGGCCATGTTTACCCGCAAAGCCGCCGCGGCGCTCGCCGCCGGCTGCACGTGCGTCGCGCATCCTTCGGGCGAGACCCCGTTTTCAGCCACTGCCCTGGCAGTGCTCGCCGAACGTGCCGGCATGCCCGCCGGTGTCCTCAATATCGTCACCGGAAAGGCGGCCGAAATCGTTGGCGCCTGGACAGAAGACAAGCGCGTACGCGTGCTCTCCTTCACCGGCTCGACAGAGGTGGGACGCCTGCTGATCCGCCAGTCGGCCGATACCGTCAAACGCGTGGTGATGGAACTGGGCGGGCTCGCCCCGTTCATTGTTTTCGCCGATGCCGATCTCGACCAGGCAGTCGAGGAAGCTATCAAGGCGAAGTTCGCCACTACCGGCCAGGACTGCCTTGGCGCCAACCGCTTCTTCATCGAGCGGCCGGCCTATGAGGCATTCTGCAAGCGCTTCGCCGAGGCGACCGCAGCGCTCACCGTCGGCCCCGGCATCGAAGACCCCGACATCGGTCCGCTGATGAACGAGAAGGCCGTGGCCAAGCAACGCCAGCATGTCGAGGATGCGCTCTCCAAGGGCGCCCGCTGCCTCACCGGGGGCAAGGGCCACCCGGCCGGCCCGCTGTTCTTCGAGCCGACTGTGCTCGCCGATGTACCCTCGGATGCGCTGATCATGCATGAGGAAACGTTCGGTCCCGTCGCGGCGATAGCGCCGTTCGACGATGAAGAGGCGGTGATCGCCATAGCCAACGACACCGAATACGGCCTCATCGCCTATCTCCACACCAACGATCCACGCCGGATCTACCGCGCCAGCCGCGCCCTGCAATATGGCATGGTGGCGGTCAACCGGACCAAGGTCACCGGCGCCCCGATACCGTTCGGCGGCATGAAGCAGTCGGGCATCGGGCGCGAAGGTGCGCGGCTTGGTATAGAGGCTTTTACCGAAGTCAAATATGTCTGCCGCGACTGGCGCTAGCCCACGGCCGAGTTCTTGAAAGGAAAAGAAGAATGCTGACGAACGATCAACTCGACCGCTGGGACCGCGAGAATTTCTTCCATCCCTCGACCCACCTTGGCCAGCACGCGCGCGGCGAAAGCCCGACCCGCATCGTCACCGGCGGATCGGGTGTCTATATCGAGGATCGCGACGGCAACCGCCTGCTCGACGCCTTTGCCGGGCTCTATTGTGTCAATGTCGGCTATGGCCGCACCGAGATTGCCGACGCCATCGCCGCGCAGGCCAAGGAACTGGCCTACTACCATGCCTATGTCGGCCACGGCACCGAGGCGTCCATTACGCTCGCCAAGATGGTTCTCGAGCGCGCTCCCGCGAACATGTCGAAGGTCTATTTCGGCCTCTCGGGTTCGGATGCAAACGAGACCAACATCAAGATGGTCTGGTACTACAACAACATTCTCGGGCGTCCGGAGAAGAAGAAGATCATCTCGCGCTGGCGCGGCTATCACGGCTCGGGCGTCATGACCGGCTCGCTGACCGGCCTTGCCGCGTTCCACAACAAGTTCGACCTGCCGCGCGCGCCCATCATCCACACCGAAGCGCCCTACTATTTCCGCCGCCCCAAGCTCGATATGAGCGAGGCCGAGTTCGTTGCCCATTGCGTCGCCGAGCTCGAGGCGCTGATCGAACGTGAGGGTGCCGACACGATCGCGGCCTTCATCGGCGAACCGGTGCTTGGCACGGGCGGTCTCGTGCCGCCGCCAAAGGGCTATTGGCCCGCGATCCAGGCGGTGCTGAAGAAACATGATATCCTGCTGATCGTCGATGAGGTGGTCACCGCCTTCGGGCGTCTGGGCACCATGTTCGGCTCCGACAAGCACGGGCTCGAGGCGGACATCATCACTATCGCCAAGGGCCTGACCTCGGCCTACGCCCCGCTTTCGGGTTCGATTTTCTCCAAGCGCGTCTGGGAGGTGCTGGAGCGCGGCACCGACGAAAACGGTCCCATCGGTCACGGCTGGACCTATTCGGCCCACCCGATCGGCACCGCCGCGGGTGTCGCCAATCTCAAACTCATCGATGAACTGGGTCTCGTCGAAAACGCGGGCACTGTCGGCGCCTATTTCAACGCCGCCATGGCTGACGCCCTGGCCTCCCATCCACAGGTTGGCGATGTGCGTGGCGAAGGGCTTCTGTGCGCCGTCGAGTTCGTCAAGGACAAGGCGAGCCGCACCTTCTACGATGCATCGGAAAAGGTCGGCCCGCGCCTAGCCGCGGCGCTCGTCGGTCACGGCGTCATTGCCCGCGCCATGCCTCAGGGCGACATTATCGGCTTTGCGCCACCGCTCTGCCTCTCGCGCGAAGAAGCCGACATCGTCGTCGACAAATTCAAGCAGGCGGTTACCGACGTTCTCGGCTCATAATCGAGTGGGGCCCGGTCAGGACGAAGCGCGCATTCGATCCGCTACGAGGCATTCCTCGTCCTGACCGCCGCCCGATAGGCTTCATCCAGCTCCGCCAGCACTGATCTCTGCGGCGCCGGGCCGCCCAGATGCAAATGCCGCAACTCATCCATGAGATCGGCCCACATCTGCGGTCCACCGTTTTCGAGCGCTATGGCGCGGGCGGCGAGTTCCGGACTGACCGGCAGGTATCGCGTACCCCAGGCGCCCAGTTGCACCATCACCGGCACCAGCGAAATCGCCTTCTCCGTCAAGCTGTAGATCGTGCGCTGCTTGTGCCGAGGATCGGGCGCGGAGGTTATAAAACCTTCTTCTGCCAGGCTTTTGAGGCGACTCGCGAGGATGTTGGTGGCAATGCCCTCCAGCGAATTGCCGTGTAGCTCGCGATAGCTGCGGACGTTCCCGAACATGATGTCGCGCAACACCACCAGGCTCCATTTGTCGCCCAGCACCTCGACCGACAGGTTGATGGGGCATCCCGATCTCAAATCCACGCAGTGTCCTCCCTAAAATCCGCTTGCACTTTACAATCAGTTTCTAGTTGGGTAAACCACTTGCGTATTGCAAGTGGTATGACGTGACGGCCGCAAAAAAACTGCTGCCACGTGTCGAAACGCAAGCTGCCCGTTCGTCGATTGAGCACGAGCACCCCGGAGGGACTGGAAAATGGAACGGCATTACGGTTGGGTCATAGTCGCCGCTGGCGCGGTGATCACGTGCGTGGCAATGGGTGCGATGTTCGCCCTGCCCGTCTATCTGCAACCGATCGCCGAGGAAACCGGCTGGTCCCGCGCAGGTATTTCGGGCGCCATGACCGTTGGCTTCATTGTCATGGGGGTGGCTGGATTTGTCTGGGGAACGCTGACCGACCGATACGGGGCCAAACCGGTGATCCTCATCGCCGCGGCCATCCTCGGGGTCGGACTGTTCACCGCCAGCCGCGCGACTGACCTGCTGGTTTTCCAGTTCGCCTATGGAGGGCTGGTCGGTGCCTCCGGTGGTGCGTTCTTTGCGCCGTTGATGGCGACCACAGTTGCCTGGTTCGACAAGCATCGCAGCCTCGCCGTATCACTGGTGTCGATTGGTGCCGGCGTCGCGCCGATGATCGTCACCCCGATGGCCACTCTCCTCATCGAGGCCCAGGGGTGGCGCAACGCCATGATGCTGACGGCCGCGGCGGCGACGGTGCTCATCCTTTTGGCTGGCCTGCTCATCCGCCGCGCGCCGACTGCTCTTGCCGCATCCCCTTCCCCGGCAAGCGATGTCGCGCCCGCCGAGCCTCGGCCCAGCGGCGCGGCGGCGGCACTGCGCACGCCGCAATTCATCGTGCTGGCGGCGACGTTCTTTCTGTGCTGCGCGGCGCATTCGGGTCCGATCTTTCATACCGTCAGCTATGCCATGCTCTGCGGCGCCTCAGCCCTGGCGGCGGCAAGCATCTACAGCGTCGAAGGTGTGGCCGGGCTCTTCGGTCGGCTCATCTTCGGCGTGCTTGCCGACCGGCTCGGCGTAAAGCGTGTGCTCATCGCTGGTCTCGCCCTGCAGGCAATCGGCATCTACACCTATATCTACGTGACTCAACTCGAGCACTTCTACATGCTGGCCCTGGTGCTCGGCACGGCCTATGGCGGTGTGATGCCCC
>Ga0180216_1000193_pt1 | contig 70842 bp, 63 predicted proteins | sample eDN3rd37CBELigMG_FD_128879 | JGI IMG/M metagenome (GOLD analysis project Ga0180216, IMG submission 128879) | Enriched Miracle-Growth compost microbial communities from Emeryville, California, USA - eDNA 3rd pass 37_C BE-Lig MG (version 2)... ... | reverse complement strand
CGAAGGACGGTCCGTCCGCCGGCATCACCATGGCCACGGCGCTGATCTCGACGTGCACCAAGGTCCCGGTGCGGCGCGACATCGCCATGACCGGCGAGATCACGCTGCGGGGCAGGGTGCTGCCTATCGGTGGTCTCAAGGAGAAGCTCCTTGCGGCGCTGCGTGGCGGGATCAAGACCGTGCTGATCCCTGAGGAGAATGTGCGCGATCTCGCTGAGATCCCGGACATCGTCAAGGAAGGCATGGAAATCGTCCCGGTCAGCCGCATGGACGAAGTGGTCAAGCGCGCGCTGGTGCGCCAACCCGAGCCGATCGAATGGAATTTCGAAGAGGCACCGGCTGTCTCGACGAGCGTGGAAACCAGCGACGAGGCGACGGCCGGTCTGACTCACTGACCTCCGTTTAAACCTAACTGTAAAGCGGCGCCTTCGGGCGCCGCTTTTTTGCTGCTTGTCCAGGCTTGATCCAGGATCAGCGGCGGCGGCCTGCGCCGCCTCGGCTCTGCCCCTGATGCTCACACCGTGGCCGCAGCGGCCCAAATGCTGGAAATCCCCGGAAAACCGGGAAAATGCCCGATTGGGCCTTGCCGGAGCGGAAAATCGCGTTCATTAACAGCTTTGCACTGTCCGGCGCGCCTGAAACGCCCGGAAATCCTTGCTTTAGGCGGAGAATCGCCAAAGGGTTTCCTGCGTTTTGGTTCGCCACCCAAGGGGCGGGCATTCACTGTGAGGATACGCTATGAACAAGAACGATCTGGTTGGCGTCGTAGCCGACAAGGCCACGATTACCAAAGCACAGGCGGCCGAAGCTGTTGACGCAGTGTTCGAAGCCATTGCGGGTTCGCTCAAGAACGGCGAGGAAGTGCGCCTCGTCGGTTTCGGCACCTTCGCCGTTTCCCAGCGCAAGGCCTCGACTGGCCGCAATCCGGCCACTGGCGCCGAAATTCAGATCCCGGCCTCCAACCAGGCCAAGTTCAAGCCCGGCAAGGGCCTCAAGGACGCGATCAACGGTTAAGCCGTTCTTCGCCGATCAAGCCTCGGCCCCGTGCGCTGTGCGCCGGGGCCTTGCTTTTTAAAAGTGGGGAGTTGACGGCCCCGAGGCGAATGCCTAATCAGGGCCACCCGCGCGGCCAAGCCCTGCGAGGGCGGTTAGCTCAGTTGGTAGAGCGCCTCGTTTACACCGAGGATGTCGGGAGTTCGAGCCTCTCACCGCCCACCATTCCCAATCTTAGGAATCAAGCCTGCAGCCCGAGCTGAGTGCGCGCGTGAGCGCTTGGCACGGGCGGTTTTCCACATGCTCGCAGGGCCTTTAGAAAATTGTCACGTATGCCGGATTTCGGCGCTTGACTTGCCCCCGTCCCGCCGATACACGGAGCCCACGTTGCAGGCCTAGCCTGGCTTGCGCGGGAGTAGCTCAGTTGGTTAGAGCGCCGGCCTGTCACGCCGGAGGTCGCGGGTTCGAGCCCCGTCTCTCGCGCCACGTCTTCCGAATAGATCAAGAATATAGATCCCGGTCGGAACTCCAGCCGTTAGCCGCCGTTGGCCGGCTATGCTCGAGTGGTTGACGGAAAACACCGATCTGCTTTCGCTCGCCGTCAACGCCGGCATGCTGGTTATCTGGCTCGCCTACCTGCAGGTGTTCTTGCGCGGCTATCGGCGCCAGGTGCGGCCCAAAATCGTCATAAACCGCGGTGGTGGTGATGGCGTGAATGCTCGATGCTTCGTCAGCAATATGAGCCAGGACGCGATCTATGTGGAAGACATTCACATCAGCATCCGGTTCAGTGAGAAGCAGTGGGAAACATCGGTCATCGACGTTGTTCATGTCGACGCGAACTCCGCAAAAACTGACCCGAAGCGCTTGACGCATCAGGGGCCGCTGAAGCCCGGGGAGTATATGGAGGTCGGCCGCTATCGCGACCTGCTGGACCGTGTGCTCGCGACCAATTCCCTCGGTGAACTCGATACACTGGGCAAGCCCGACGATCTGTACGAGGTCAAGGTGGAGGTGATCGCCGACTACGCCGGCGACGATCTCCTGATTGCGGCCCGACGGCGCTTTTTCTTGCGCAGCAACGAGCAAAAATGGCTGTTCTGGCCCGCCACGGTCGGCACAGAGCAGGTGCGCTCGCGCAGTGAGCGGCAGCAGCTCGAAGAGCAGATGAGCCGTTGGTTGGAGCGGGGGTGAGGCCCTATACGCTCCCGCTTTCGTGAGCGTGGCCTATCTCGACTCGGTCCTGTATGCGGCGCATGTTCATCCTACGGGCCAGCAAAGCGTTAGGGGACAGCGTGAAGCGGGGTCTCGCCGTTGTGGCCTAATGGCAACGCAAGGACGCTGCCATGTTTTTGCCGGTCCAACGGCTCAATTCCGTTCGCATGTCCTGACAAATATCTGCTTGCAGGCGGTCGCACTGGCGACAGGCCCGGGTTCGGAACCGTGTTGGAAGGGCAGGCGTTTGCCTTTCGTTCCCGGTTCGGTGGACGTGGAGAAGGCGAATGCAGCGGTTTGGCAAATTAGCCCTGGCGGCACTGGCAACGATCGTTTCGGTGGCCGGTGCAACTGCGGCCGATGTCGTGACCGTCCCGACCTCATCACCATCGCCCATTCAGGTCCCCGTCCACGACGACGACGCCTCTTTCGACTGGTCCGGTTTCTACGCTGGTATCTTTGGCACGGTGCAGACCAGCGAAGAGGGCGATGCCCAATATGGTGCTGGCGTACAGGCTGGCGTGAACGCCTCCTTCGATTTTTATCTCGTCGGCGCCGAGGTTGCCGTCCAGGGCCTTACCGGGGAAGTTGGCGAAACTACTTACGGCCAAATTCTTGGCCGCGCCGGCCTGATCGTGACCGACGATGTCGCTGTCTACGCCGCCGGTGGCTTCGGCATGGAGCTTGGCGCCCCTGACGAGCAGGATTACTTGCTCGGCGCCGGCGTCGAGATGTCGGTTACCGACAGTATTTCGCTCCGCGCGCAATACCTGCACGGTTTCCCGGTTCAGGACGGCACGGGCCAGAATCAGTTCTCGATCGGCGCTACATATCACTTCTAAGCCTTGGGCGACTCAGACGGCAAAACGGCCTCGCATCGGCGGGGCCGTTCGCGTTTGCCGCCCTGAATTCTGCCTGCAAAACGGGGCTTTCGGCCCGAACATGCTTACAAATTTACTCAAATCTGTCCCGAACTGGGCCAGCACCGCGACAGGATTGCAACACTAACCCCCAAATGGTCATGAATCGGTGTCCAAGCCGCCCGATTTGCGTCACCAAACGCTTGTCACTCGCGTTAGGGTGAGGCATCTATCAAGCCGACTACGGTTAACTCTATGGGAGTGCAAGATATGTTTGTACGTTCGCTTACCCTCGGCGTCGCCGCTGCTGCCCTGATGGCCTCAGGTGCTCAGGCTGCTGACCTTTTCATCCCGACCACCCCGGAGCCGATCATCGCGACTCAGCCCAGCTTCAGCTGGGATGGTCTCTATGCCGGTGTTGAGGCTGGCGGCTTCTTCTACGACGACGCCGTCGTTGCTACCGACACCTATGGTGTGATCGGTGGTGCCGTTGGTGCCAACTTCGTCGCTTTCGATCCGATCCTGCTCGGTATCGAAGTTCAGGCCGACTACATCTGGGGTGACGATGCCGATGCCGGCCTCGTTCTCGCCCTTGCTCGCGTTGGTGCGGTCGTGACCGATGAGGTCATGGTCTACGCCGCTGGCGGTCTCGGTTCCGTGTTCGCCGATGGCGACAGCGAAGGCGTCTATGCTCTTGGTGCTGGCGTCGAGTTCGCCGTGACCCAGAACGTCTCGCTGCGTGGCGAGGTTCTCGGCATCGGTGACTTCGAGGATGCCGATCCCCCGATGGCTTCGGGCGACGACTTCTTCGACGCTGCCAAGGCTACCGTCGGCGTCTTCTACCACTTCTAAGACGATCGCGTTTGCAAGCGCCCGGGCTTTCGAGCCCGGGTCGCACTGCGTCTTGCAACCCAATTCGGCGAACCGGCAACGGTTCGCCGTTTTGGTTTTTGCGCGGCGAATCGGCATCTTAGCGCGGCGCTCTGGTCGCTCACCGCATGATGCTCAAATCAATAATGTTGAGAATAACAGTCAGTTTTTCTTTCCCTTGAATCGCGCAAGGGGAAGGTATAGGCCCTAGCCAGCAAACTTAGCGTCGGTTCGCGGGCCCCAATCGCCTGCGTGCCCGCGCTATCCGGTCGCCAGACCGGGAGGGAAGACAGGCTGCCGTATGACTGACTTGCTCAGTGAATATCTGCCGATAGTCATCTTTATCGGACTATCAGGCGTGATCGGTTTGGCGCTGCTCGTCGCGCCGTTCATTGTCGCCATTAAACGGCCGGATCCCGAAAAGGTTTCCGCCTATGAATGCGGCTTCGACGCATTTGACGACGCGCGCATGAAATTCGACGTGCGATTCTACCTCGTCTCGATTCTCTTCATCATCTTCGACCTCGAAGTCGCTTTCCTTTTCCCCTGGGCCGTGGCCTTCAGGGATGTTGGCTGGTTCGGCTTCTGGTCCATGATCATCTTTCTTGGCGTCCTGACGGCCGGCTTTGTCTACGAGTGGCGTAAAGGAGCGCTCGAATGGGATTGACCGATGAGACCAATACTCTGGTCGCACCCGCACCCAAGGGAATCATAGATCCACGCACCAACAAGCCGGTTGGCGCCGACGACCCTTTCTTCACTGATATCAACAATGAGCTAGCCGATAAGGGCTTCCTCGTCACTGCGACAGATGAACTCATCAACTGGGCGCGCACCGGATCGCTGATGTGGATGACGTTCGGTCTGGCCTGTTGCGCGGTCGAAATGATGCAGATGTCGATGCCTCGCTACGACGTCGAGCGATTCGGTTTTGCCCCGCGCGCTTCGCCGCGCCAATCCGATGTGATGATCGTGGCCGGTACGCTCACCAACAAGATGGCTCCGGCCCTGCGCAAGGTCTACGACCAGATGCCCGAGCCGCGCTACGTCATCTCCATGGGCAGCTGCGCCAATGGCGGCGGCTATTATCACTATTCCTATTCGGTCGTGCGTGGCTGCGACCGGGTGGTTCCCGTCGACATCTACGTCCCCGGCTGCCCTCCGACCGCCGAAGCGCTCCTCTACGGCGTGCTGCTCCTGCAAAAGAAGATTCGCCGCACCGGCACTATTGAGAGATAGGACCGCTTCGTTATGGATGAAGCCGCCATCATTGATCCGCTTGCGGAGCTTGCTGCACACATCAAATCAGGCCTCGGGGACGCTGTCCTCGACGCCGGAATTGCTTATGGCGAACTGACGATAAAGGTCTCGCGCGATTCGATCGTTTTAGTGGCGACATTCCTGCGTGACGATCCGCAGTGCCGCTTCATCAACATCATCGATCTTTGCGGGGTAGATTACCCCGAGCGAGATCAGCGCTTCGATGTGGTCTACCATTTCCTTAGTCCGCACATGAACCGCCGCATCCGCGTGAGGCTCGAGGCCGACGATATCGACCCCGTGCCCTCGATCACGAGTGTTTTCCCCGGCGCCGACTGGTACGAGCGCGAGGCCTACGACCTCTACGGCATCCTCTTCTCCGGCCATCCGGACCTGCGCCGAATTCTCACGGACTACGGCTTCGACGGGCATCCGCTGCGCAAGGACTTTCCGCTCACCGGCTTCGTCCAGGTCCGCTACGACGAAGAGCGCAAGCGCGTCATCAACGAGCCGGTTCGGCTCACCCAGGAATTCCGCTCGTTCGATTACCTGTCGCCATGGGAAGGCACCGACTATGTGTTGCCGGGCGACGAGAAGGCGAAGTGAGCGAATAGCAAATAGCGAATAGCGAATAGCGAATAGAAAGGGAGTTGCAGACGCAGATCAGTTCCTACAAGGACCTCCGGGTGTGGCAGGCAGCTATAGAGCTTGCGGTCGAATGCTATGGTGTGACCAGGGACCTTCCCGCATCAGAGACGTACGGCATGATATCGCAAATTCGACGGTCTTCCGCCTCGATTGCAGCCAACATCGCTGAAGGGCACGGTCGCGAGAACCGGGGGGTATTCGTCCAGTTTCTCCGCATCTCCCAAGGCTCCGTGAAGGAATTGGAAACTCACATTGCTATCTGTCGCCGGGTGGACTTGTTGGATGAAGCTGCGAGCAGCCGAATTCTGGAACAATGCGACGAGATCGGGCGAATGCTGAGAGCGCTGATCCGAAAGCTGCAAGAAACGAAATGAGCAACGTCGAATCGATGACCACTATTCGCTATTCGCTACTCGCTATTCGCTCGTGCAACAGCGGAGTTGTTGCATGACGATCGAAGCTGAAGTTCGTAGTTTCAACATCAACTTTGGCCCGCAGCACCCTGCGGCACATGGTGTTTTGCGTTTGGTACTCGAGCTCGATGGCGAGGTCGTCGAGCGCGTCGATCCGCATATCGGGTTGCTGCATCGCGGCACTGAAAAGCTGATCGAGTACAAGACTTACCTGCAGGCCGTGCCATATTTCGATCGCCTCGATTACGTGGCGCCGATGAATCAGGAGCATGCGTTCGCGCTCGCAGTAGAGAAACTCCTCGGCATCGAGGTTCCGCGCCGCGGCCAGCTCATACGCGTGCTCTATTCCGAGATCGGTCGTCTCCTCTCGCACCTCCTCAACGTCACGACGCAGGCCCTCGACGTCGGCGCGCTCACCCCGCCGCTCTGGGGCTTCGAAGAACGTGAAAAGCTGATGGTATTCTACGAGCGCGCCTCGGGCAGCCGCATGCATGCTGCCTTTGTGCGCCCGGGCGGCGTGCACCAGGACCTGCCGCAGGCACTGATCGACGATATCGAGGCCTTCTGTGAGAGTTTTCCCAAGGTCCTCGACGACATCGATGCGTTGATTACCGCCAATCGCATTTTCAAGCAGCGCAATGTCGATATCGGCGTCGTTTCGCTCGACGATGCTTGGGCGTGGGGCTTCTCGGGCGTGATGGTGCGCGGCTCCGGCGCCGCATGGGATCTGCGCAAGGCGCAGCCCTATGAGTGCTATGACGAGATGGATTTCGACATTCCCGTCGGCAAGAACGGCGACTGCTATGATCGGTATCTCATCCGCATGGAGGAGATGCGCCAGTCGACCCGGATCATGAAGCAGTGCATCGACAAGCTGAATGCGCCTGACGGCAAGGGTCCGGTGTCCTCGACCGACGGCAAGGTGGTGCCGCCCAAGCGCGGTGAGATGAAGCGTTCGATGGAAGCGCTGATCCACCACTTCAAGCTCTATACCGAGGGCTTCAAGGTGCCTGCCGGCGAGGTTTATGCCTGTGTCGAAGCGCCGAAGGGCGAGTTCGGCGTCTATCTCGTCTCGGACGGCACCAACCGGCCTTATCGCTGCAAGATCAAGGCACCGGGCTTTGCGCATCTGCAGGCCATGGATTTCCTCACCCGCGGGCACATGCTGGCCGACGTTTCGGCCATTCTCGGCTCGCTCGATATCGTCTTCGGAGAAGTTGATCGCTGATGGTTGCGCGTCGCCTTGCGGATGAGTCGGTGCAACCCGCCGAATTCGCCTTCAACAACGACAATGAAGATTGGGCGCAGAAGCGCATCGCGCTTTATCCCGCCGGCCGCCAACAGTCGGCGGTCATTCCGTTGCTAATGCGCGCCCAGGAGCAGGAAGGCTGGATCAGCCGCGCTGCGATGGAGACGATCGCCGAAATGCTCGGCATGCCCTATATCCGCGTGCTCGAAGTCGCGACCTTTTACACCCAATTCCAGCTCCAGCCCGTCGGCACGCGCGCCCATATCCAGGTCTGCGGTACCACGCCCTGCATGCTGCGCGGCGCCGAGGATCTACGCGCCGTCTGCCAGAAGAAGATTCATCGCGAGCCGCATCACACCAATGCGGACGGTACACTCTCCTGGGAAGAGGTGGAGTGCCTCGGCGCCTGCGTCAACGCTCCGATGGTCGCGATCTTCAACGATACCTATGAAGACCTCACCCCGGAACGGTTCGAAGAAATCATCGATGCCTTCGCTGCCGGCAAGGGCGATACCATCAAGCCGGGTACGCAGGTCGACCGCATGACCTCGGCTCCCGAGGGCGGCCGCCTGACATTGCTCGAAGAGCCGACGGCTACCCGCGAGCAGTTCGTGCCGCCTCCGCCGCCACCCGAAACTCCGGCTGAGCCTCAGCCTGCCGCACCTGCACGCAAGCAGGCGCCAACTACGGCTGCCAAGCCGCACGACGTGACGGAAGAATCGGCGCCCGCCATCAAGAAGCCAAGCCGTAGCGCCAAGGTTTCCGTTAAAAAGGCCGAGGCCGAGCGTTTGGAGGCCGATGCCGAGGCGAAGGCCAATGGCAAGCCCAACACGGCCATGCGCGAGGGGGCCGTCGGTCCGGAAGCCGAAGGCGGCAAATACGCTTCGGGTGCCGCTCCGGGCAAGGAGTTGCGCGGTGAGCCGGTAGAAGGCGCCGCCGCCACCGGAACCAAGAAGAAGGCTTCGCAAAAGGCGCCGAAGGCCGGTGCTCCCGAGGTCAACCCGGTTGCGGAGAAAGGCGGCGAAACCCCGCTCTTTACCGCGCCGGAAGGTGCTGCCGACGACCTCAAGCTCATCTCCGGTATCGGGCCGGCGCTCGAGCGTCGCCTCAACGAGCTCGGCATCACGCGCTGGTCCCAGATCGCTGCGTTCAGTGATGACGATGTCGCCCGCGTCGACAACGCCCTGAGCTTCAAGGGCCGCATAAGCCGCGACAACTGGATAGGCCAGGCCAAGGCGCTCGCCGAAGGCGGCGTCGAGGAATACCGGCGCGTGTTCGGAAAGGACCCGCGCTAAATGACCGGACGGATCGGCCTCACCAGCTTGACGGGTAAGGACTACGCCATGGGCGTGGGCTTCATTGCCATCTGCCTGGTCATTGCCTACGGGCTCGTCGGTTATCTCATCCCGGGCGCGCCGCAGGCGCTGCTCGCCGTCATCGGCGCCGCGCTCGGCGTTGCTGCCTGGTTCTCCTATTTGCGCAAGCGGAACGACTGATCATGCTCGCCGATAAAGACCGCATCTTCACCAATCTCTATGGCCAGGGCGACTGGACCCTCGAAGGTGCGCGCAAGCGCGGCGCCTGGGTGGGCACCAGGGAGTTCATCGACCAGGGTCGTGATTGGATCACCAACGAGGTCAAGGCCTCGGGCCTGCGTGGCCGCGGCGGGGCAGGGTTCCCGACCGCGCTCAAGTGGACCTTCATGCCCAAGGTCTCGGACGGGCGTCCGCACTACCTGCTGGTCAATGCCGATGAATCCGAACCCGGCACCTGCAAGGACCGCGAAATCCTGCGGCACGATCCGCATCACCTCGTCGAAGGCTGCCTGCTCGCCGCCCGCGCCATGGATGCGCATCTGGCCTTCATCTATGTGCGTGGAGAATTCATCCGCGAGCGCCAGCGTCTCGAGCATGCTGTTCAGGAGGCCTACGACGCCAAGCTGATCGGCAAGGACAATATCCACGGCTGGGACCTCGACATCATCGTCCATCACGGCGCCGGCGCTTACATCTGCGGTGAAGAAACCGCGTTGATGGAATCGCTCGAGGGCAAGAAGGGCCAACCGCGCCTGAAGCCGCCGTTCCCGGCCGGCATGGGCGTCTATGGCAATCCGACCACCGTCAACAACGTTGAGTCGATTGCCGTCGTGCCGGAGATCCTGCGCCGCTCGGGCGCATGGTTCGCCTCGATCGGCCGGCCGAACAACACCGGCACCAAGCTCTATTGCGTCTCGGGACATGTGAACAAGCCTGCGACCTTCGAGGATGCCATGGGCGTCACCTTCGAAGAACTGATCGAAAAGCACTGCGGCGGCATTCGCGGCGGTTGGGACAATTTGCTGGCGGTCATTCCCGGTGGGGCCTCGGTGCCCTGCGTGCCCGGCGAGAAAATCCGCAATGCCGTCATGGATTTCGACGGACTTCGTGAAGTCGGCTCTTCGCTCGGCACAGCAGCCGTCATCGTGATGGACAAGTCCACCGACATCATCAAGGCCATCTGGCGCCTTTCGGCCTTCTACAAGCACGAGAGCTGCGGCCAATGCACGCCGTGCCGCGAAGGCACCGGTTGGATGATGCGCGTCATGGAACGCATGGTCGAGGGCCGGGCCCAGAAGCGTGAGATCGACATGCTCTTCGAGGTAACCAAGCAGGTCGAAGGCCACACCATCTGCGCGCTTGGCGACGCGGCGGCATGGCCGATCCAGGGTCTCATCCGCAACTTCCGCCACGTCATCGAAGAGCGGATCGACGCCTATACCTACAATTCCACGTCCGAGGGCGCCGTGCCCTCGATCGCGGCGGAGTAACGCCTATGACTCAGATCAAAGTCGACGGCCAGCTCATCGAAGTGCCGGATTACTACACGCTGATGCAGGCTGCCGAGGCTGCCGGCGCCGAGATTCCGCGCTTCTGCTACCATGAGCGCCTGTCGGTTGCCGGCAACTGCCGCATGTGCCTCGTCGAGGTCAAGGGCGGGCCGCCAAAGCCCCAGGCGTCCTGCGCCATGTCGGTCAAGGACCTGCGCCCCGGCCCGAACGGCGAGCCGCCGGAGATGTTCACCAACACGCCGATGGTCAAGAAGGCGCGCGAAGGCGTGATGGAATTCCTGCTGATCAACCATCCGCTCGATTGCCCCATCTGCGATCAAGGCGGCGAGTGCGACCTGCAGGACCAGGCAATGGCCTATGGCGTCTCGGGCTCGCGCTTTGCCGAGAACAAGCGCGCCGTCGAGGACAAATATCTTGGCCCCCTGGTCAAGACGTCGATGAACCGCTGCATTCACTGCACCCGCTGCGTGCGCTTCACTACCGAGGTTGCCGGTATTTCCGAAATGGGCCTGGTCGGGCGCGGCGAAGATGCCGAGATCACGTCCTATCTCGAGCGCGCGCTCTCCAGCGAGCTGCAGGGCAATGTCATCGATCTTTGCCCGGTCGGCGCGTTGACCAGCAAGCCCTACGCCTTCACCGCCCGTCCGTGGGAGCTCGATAAGACGGAATCCATTGATGTGATGGACGCCGTTGGTTCCAATATCCGCGTGGACAGCCGCGGCCGCGAGGTCATGCGCTTCCTGCCGCGCGTTCACGAGGGCATCAACGAGGAGTGGATCTCCGATAAAACCCGGTTCGTCTGGGATGGGCTGCGCAGCCAGCGTCTCGACCGGCCCTATGTGCGCCGCAACCGCAAGCTCGGTGCGACTACCTGGGAAGATGCTTTTACAATGCTCGGTAAAGCTTTGAAAAAGCCCGGTGTTCGCGTTGGCGCCATCGCGGGCGATCTTGCCGGCGTCGAGGAGATGTATGCGCTCAAGGCCCTGCTGGCCTCGCTTGGTTCAGAGAACGTCGACGCCCGCCCTGCCGGGTCGGCGCTAGACCCGAAGAAGGGCCGCGCCAGCTATATCTTCAACCCGACTATTGCGGGTATCGAACAGGCAGACGCCATTCTGATCATCGGCGCCCATCCGCGCCGCGAAGGCGCGATTCTCAATGCGCGCATCCGCAAGGTATGGCGCGGCACCAATCTGCCGATCGCACTGGTCGGTGAGCCACCTGAGCTCAACTACAGCTATAGCCATCTCGGCGTCGACACTGAAAGCCTTGCCGAGCTGGCGGCAGGCCGTGGTGAGTTCGCCGAAACCTGGTCCAAGGCCAAGCATCCGCTGGTGATCGTGGGCGAAGGGGCCGTTACCGGTCCAGCCGGTGCCGAAGTGCTTGCCATGGCCGCGCAGATCGCGACCAGCCCGGCTGAGGTCGCCGCCGGCTGGAACGGCTTTGCGCTGCTCCACAATGCCGCCGCGCGCGTCGGCGCGCTCGATATCGGCTTCGTGCCGGGCAAGGGCGGGCTCGATACGGCGGCCATGCTTTCCGGCGGTGTCGACGTGCTGTTCCTGCTCGGCGCCGACGAGTTCGACCTCTCGGGTCTCGGCGACACGACGATCGTCTATATCGGCACGCATGGCGACAACGGCGCCCACCGCGCCGATGTCATCCTGCCGGCCGCCGCTTACACCGAGAAGAGCGCGACCTACGTCAACACCGAAGGCCGCGTGCAGATGACGGCTCGCGCGGTGTTCCCGCCGGGCGAGGCCAAGGAAGACTGGGCGATCATCCGCGCCCTCTCAGCCGTTGTCGGCCAGCCGCTGCCGTTCAACTCGCTGGCCCAGCTCCGAGCGGCGATGTATGGCGAGTTCCCGCACTTGGCGCGCCTCGATCTCATCGAACCCGGCCAGACCGAGCACATCGTCACGCTCGCCAAGGTTCCGGCCAAGCCGAAGAAGGCGTTCCTCGCCTCACCGGTTAGCGATTTCTATCTCAGCAATCCGATTGCCCGCGCCTCGGCCACCATGGCCGAGTGCTCCGCCCTGGCGGCGGGTCTGCGGCAGGCAGCGGAGTAGGGGAGAGACATGGACTTTATTCTCGCCGCGCTCAATTACCTGCTCGGCATCCCGGTCCTTGGCTGGGGCACCGAGGTCGGTATGGTCTACAAGGGCCTGCTGCTGCTCGTCGCGTTGCTGATCTTCACCGCCTACATCCTCTTGGCAGACCGCAAGATCTGGGCGGCAGTGCAGATCCGCCGCGGTCCCAACGTCGTGGGCCCCTTCGGCCTGTTGCAGTCCTTCGCGGACCTCCTGAAGTTCGTCTTCAAGGAACCGGTGATCCCCGCTGGCGCCGACAAGTCGGTGTTCATTCTCGCGCCACTGGTGACGGTGCTGCTCTCGCTTTCCGCCTGGGCCGTGGTGCCGCTCGATGCCGGCTGGGCGCTCGCCAATATCAATGTCGGCATCCTCTATATCTTCGCCATCTCCTCGCTCGGCGTATACGGCGTCATCATGGGGGGCTGGGCGTCGAACTCGAAGTATCCATTCCTTGGCGCCTTGCGTTCGGCTGCGCAGATGGTATCCTACGAAGTCTCCATCGGCTTCGTCATCGTCACCGTGCTGCTCTGCGTCGGGTCGCTGAACCTGACGGACATCGTCGTCGCGCAGCAGGAAATGGGCCTCGCCTACATGCTCGGCGTGCCGTGGCTGTCGTTCCTCAACTGGTTCTGGCTGCCGCTCTTTCCGATGTTCATCATCTTCTTCATCTCGGCGCTGGCAGAGACCAACCGCCCCCCCTTCGACCTGCCCGAGGCCGAGTCCGAGCTCGTTGCCGGCTTTATGGTCGAATATGGCTCGACGCCGTATATGATGTTCATGCTGGGCGAGTATGTCGCCATCATCCTGATGTGCGCCATGACCACTATTCTCTTCCTCGGTGGCTGGGCGGCCCCGATCGATCTGCCGCCCTTTACCTGGATTCCGGGCGTGGTCTGGTTCGTCCTCAAGGCTTTCCTCGTCTTCTTCATGTTCGGCATGGTCAAGGCATTCGTTCCACGCTACCGCTACGATCAGCTCATGCGGCTGGGCTGGAAGGTGTTCCTGCCGATCTCGCTCGCGATGATCTTCGTGGTGGCTTTCGTCCTCCAGCTCACCGGCTGGGGTTGGCATGGAGGGGTCGCCTGATGCGCGTTACCCAGTTCCTCAATGCGCTCCTGCTGAAGGAGTTCGTGTCGACCTTCGTTCTGTCGATGCGTTACTTCTTCAAGCCGAAGCCGACGATCAACTATCCGTTCGAGAAAGGGCCTGTTTCGCCGCGCTTTCGTGGCGAACATGCGCTGCGCCGTTATCCGAACGGGGAAGAGCGCTGCATCGCCTGTAAGCTTTGCGAAGCGATCTGCCCGGCGCAGGCCATCACCATCGAAGCCGGCCCGCGCCAGAACGACGGCACCCGCCGCACGGTGCGCTACGACATCGACATGGTCAAATGCATCTATTGCGGCTTTTGCCAGGAAGCCTGCCCGGTCGATGCCATCGTCGAAGGTCCCAACTTCGAATTCGCCACCGAAACCCGCGAAGAGCTCTACTTCAACAAGGAGAGGCTCTTGGCCAATGGCGACCGCTGGGAGCGTGAGATCGCGGCCAATATCGCCGCCGACGCGCCCTATCGCTGAGAGGCAAGAGGCATATGACGCTCCCACTCTTCTTCTTCTACGTGTTCTCGATCATCGCGGTCGCGTCCGCGCTGATGGTGATTGCCTCGCGCAATCCGGTGCATTCGGTCTTGTTTCTCATCCTCTGCTTCGTCAACGCGGCGGGCCTGTTCATGCTGGCCGGGGCGGAGTTCCTCGCCCTCATCCTCATCGTCGTCTATGTCGGGGCCGTCGCAGTGCTGTTCCTCTTCGTCGTCATGATGCTCGACGTCGATTTCGCCGAGATGCGTTCGGGCTTCCTGCAATATGCGCCGATCGGCGTCGTCGTCGGTATCATCCTGCTGCTCGAATTGCTGCTCGTGGCCGGCAGCTTCGTCATTTCGCCGGAGGTCGCGAGCACCGCCGTCGTGCCGATCGATCAGGGCATCGAGAACACGCGCGCGCTCGGTCAGATCATCTACACGCGCTACGTCTTCCTCTTCCAGGGAGCCGGCGCCGTGCTGCTGGTTGCCATGATCGGCGCCATCGTGCTGACGCTGCGGCACAAGCCGAACGTCAAGCGTCAGGATGCGGCAACACAGGTTGGCCGCAAGCCGAGCGAAACCATGCAGGTCGTCAAGGTCAAAAGCGGGCAGGGGCTTTAGGATAATGGAAATGGGCTTGGAAATCGGGCTCGGTCACTACCTGACCGTCGCCGCCATTCTCTTCACGCTTGGCGTGTTCGGGATTTTCCTCAACCGCAAGAACGTCATCGTCATCCTGATGTCGATCGAGCTGATCCTGCTCGCGGTCAACCTCAATCTCGTGGCCTTCTCGGCGCATCTGGGTGATCTGCAGGGCCAGGTCTTCGCGCTGATGATCCTCACCGTCGCCGCTGCCGAAGCGGCCATCGGTCTTGCGATCCTCGTGATCTTCTACCGCAACCGCGGCTCCATCGCGGTCGACGACATCAATATGATGAAGGGCTAGGGCGACCTCGATGATTCAGGCGATTGTCTTTCTCCCGCTGATCGGGGCGCTGGTTGCTGGCCTGCTGGGGCGCAGCATCGGCCATCGCAACAGCGAACTGATCACCACCGGGCTGCTGATCGTTTCAGCGGTGCTCTCGTGGATCGTCTTCATTCCCGTTGCTTTCGGGGATGGCCTCGCCGGTGCCGTTGCGGCCGAGGGCGGCCATGGCGCCGTCCTCAAGGTCGAGATCATGCGCTGGATCCAGGTCGACGACATGGACCTGCGCTGGATCCTGCGCGTCGATACGCTGACCGCAATCATGCTGGTGGTGGTAACCACCGTCTCCAGCCTCGTGCATGTCTATTCCATCGGCTACATGGCCGAGGACCCGCACCGCAGCCGCTTTTTTGCCTATCTGTCGCTCTTCACCTTCGCCATGCTGATGCTGGTGACGGCCGACAACTTCCTGCAAATGTTCTTCGGCTGGGAGGGCGTCGGCCTCGCGTCCTATCTGCTCATCGGTTTCTGGTACACGCGTCCGGCGGCCAACGCGGCCGCGATGAAAGCGTTCATCGTCAACCGCGTCGGCGACTTCGGCTTCGCGCTGGGAATTTTCGGCGCCTTCATGGTGCTCGGCCACATTGATTTCGACGGCGCATTCCACGCCGTCTCCGAATTCGGCGAGCAGCTTCCGACCATCCAGTTCCTCTCTTGGCAATTCGACGCCATGACGGTCGTTTGCCTGCTGCTCTTCATGGGAGCCATGGGTAAGTCGGCGCAGTTCCTGCTGCACACTTGGTTGCCTGACGCCATGGAAGGCCCGACGCCGGTCTCTGCCCTCATCCATGCCGCGACCATGGTCACCGCTGGCGTCTTCATGGTCGCGCGCCTGTCGCCGATGTTCGAGACTTCGCCGGTCGCGCTGACCGTCGTCATCGTCATCGGCGCCATCACCGCGTTCTTCGCCGCGACGGTCGGTCTCGTCCAGAATGACATCAAGCGCGTCATCGCCTATTCGACCTGTTCGCAGCTCGGCTACATGTTCGTCGGGCTGGGCGTCGGGGCCTATTCGGCCGGCATCTTCCATCTCTTCACCCATGCCTTTTTCAAGGCGCTGCTGTTCCTCGGTGCCGGCGCGGTGATCCACGCGATGCACCACGAGCAGGACATGCGCAACATGGGGGGGCTGCGCACAAAGATTCCCGTCACCTACGCGATGATGATGATCGGCACGCTGGCGCTCACCGGCGTCGGCATTCCGGGTACCAATTTCGGCTTCGCCGGCTTCTTCTCAAAGGATGCCATCATCGAGAGCGCCTATGCCTATGGCGGCGAAGTTGGCTCCCTCGCCTTCTGGCTGCTTGTCGTTGCGGCGCTCTTTACCAGCTTCTATTCCTGGCGCCTGGTGCATCTGACCTTCCACGGCTCGCCGCGCGACCCGCAGCATAGCCATACCGCGCACCCGGACCCGGCCCACGCCGCGCCCGAGACGCATCACGAGCCGATCGACGATGTCCACGATCATGGGCACGCGCATCACGACAGCGCGCACGAGCATGCTCATGAGTCGCCCAACGTCATGCTGGTGCCGCTTTACGTGCTGGCAGTGGGCGCGGTGCTGGCGGGTGTCGTCTTCTACGGCATGTTCTTCCACGAGGTGGAGCACATCGAGCACTTCTTCGCCGGCTCGATCTTCGTCGATCACGAACTGATCGAAGCTGCCCACGAGGTGCCACTGTGGGTGAAATGGTCGGCGACCGTCGCCATGATTATCGGCTTCGTGACGGCCTGGTACATGTATATCCGCGAGCCCGGCACTCCCCGTGCCCTTGCAGAGCGTAACCCCGGCCTCTACCAGTTCCTTCTCAACAAGTGGTACTTTGACGAGCTCTACGACCGTATCTTCGTCAGGCCAGCGCTGTGGATCGGCCGTGCCTTCTGGCGCGGGTTCGATGACTGGCTGATCGACGGCAAGATTACCGAAGGTCTCGGCCGCCGCGTGCAGAACGTCACCTCCTGGGTGGTGCGCCTGCAGTCCGGCTATCTCTATCACTATGCCTTCGCCATGCTGATCGGCGTTGCGGCCATTCTCACCTGGGCCATCGCGGCCGGAGGCCTCATCTGATGACCTTCGACAACACTATCCTCTCCATCCTCACCTTCCTGCCGCTGCTTGGCGTGGCAGCGATCCTCTTCGTTCCTGCGGGTGGGGAGAGCGCCGCCAATCTGTCGCGCGGCATCGCGCTGGTGACCAGCCTCGTCGTCTTGGCGCTCTCGCTCTTCATGTGGGCGGCCTTCGATCCCTCAACCCCGGGTTTCCAGTTCGTCGTCGATCACGCCTGGATCGGCGACAATATCGGCTACCGCGTCGGCGTTGATGGCATTTCGGTGTTGTTCGTCGTGCTCTCGGCGTTGCTGATGCCGATCTGCATTCTTTCCAGTTGGGATTCGGTCGGCACGCGCGTGCGCGAATACATGCTGGTGTTCCTCATTCTCGAAATGCTGATGATCGGCGTGTTCGTCACGCTCGATCTCGCCATGTTCTATGTGTTCTTCGAGGGCACCCTACTGCCGATGTTTCTCATCATCGGCATCTGGGGCGGCAAGCGCCGCATCCAGGCGAGCTACAAGTTCTTCTTTTATACGTTCGTCGGCTCGGTCCTGATGCTCCTCGCCATGATGGCAATGTATTGGGATGCCGGTACCACGAACATCATGCGCCTGTTGCAGCATGATTTTCCGCAAGGCATGCAGGTCTGGCTCTGGCTGGCGTTCTTTGCCTCCTTTGCCGTCAAGATGCCGATGTGGCCGTTCCACCGCTGGCTGCCCGAAGCTCACGTCGAGGCGCCGACGGCCGGTTCGGTCATTCTGGCGGCGATCCTTTTGAAGCTCGGCGGCTATGGGTTCCTGCGCTTCTCGCTGCCCATGTTCCCCGATGCCTCGGCCCAGTTCGCCAATTTCGTCTTTCTGCTCTCGGTCGCGGCTATCATCGTTACCTCGCTGGTGGCGCTGGTGCAGGAGGACATGAAGAAGCTCATCGCCTATTCCTCGGTCGCCCATATGGGCTTCGTGACCATGGGCATCTTTGCCGGCAACGCGCTCGGCATCCAGGGCGCCATCTTCCAGATGCTCTCGCATGGCCTCGTCTCGGGCGCGCTCTTCCTTTGCGTGGGCGTTGTCTATGACCGCCTGCACACCCGCGAGATCGCCGCTTATGGTGGGCTGGTGGAGAACATGCCGCGCTACGCCGTTGCCTTCATGGTGTTCACCATGGCCAATGTCGGCCTGCCGGGCACTTCCGGGTTCGTGGGTGAGTTCCTCACCATGATCGGCGTCTTCCAGATCAACACCTGGGTGGCGTTCGGCGCTGCCTTCGGCGTCATCTTCTCGGCCGGCTATGCGCTCTGGCTCTATCGGCGCGTCATCTTCGGCGCACTGACCAAGGAGTCGCTGAAGAGCATGCTCGACCTCTCCTTCAAGGAGAAGGCGGTGCTCTATCCGCTGATCGTGCTGGTCATCGTCTTCGGTTTCTATCCGGCGCCCATTCTCGACACCACCGCCAGCGCGGTTGATGCCCTGGTCGCCCAATATTCCGCATCCGTCGGGCTGTCTGAGCCCCTGGTCGCGGCCGCCCACTAGGAGTCGCCATGAACTCGGATATCACCAGTCTCGCGAGCCTGGCTCCCGCCTTTCCCGAGATCATCCTCGCGGTGGCAACGCTCGTGCTGCTGCTCGTCGGGGTCGCGATCAACAAGGAGCGCTCGGCTGGCCTCAGCTATGCGGCTATTGCCATTCTCGCGGTCGTCGCCGCTTTTGTCGCGTTCCAGCCAGCCGATGGCATCATATTCAACGGTGTCTTCATTGGCGATGCCTTCACCCGCTACATGAAGCTGCTGGTGCTGGGCGGCTCGGCCTTTGCGCTGTTGCTGGCGATGCCGCATGCGCTCGAGAACGGCGTCCACAAATACGAATATGCGGTTCTCGCGCTGCTCGCGACGCTCGGCATGATGGTCATGGTCTCTGCCAACGACCTTATGAGCCTCTATATCGGTCTCGAACTCCAGTCGCTCGCAGTCTATGTGCTCGCTTCGATCAAGCGCGACGATGGTCGCGCGACTGAAGCGGGTCTCAAATATTTCGTTCTCGGCGCGCTGTCCTCGGGCATGCTGCTCTACGGCGCCTCGCTCGTCTATGGCTTCACCGGCCAGACGAACCTGCAGGAGATCGTTCAGGCCATTGCCATGGAAGGCCGCTCCATCGGTCTGATCTTCGGCGTCGTGTTCCTCCTCGCCGGCATTGCCTTCAAGCTCTCGGCCGTGCCGTTCCACATGTGGACGCCCGACGTTTATGAAGGCGCGCCGACCCCGGTCACGGCTTTCCTTGCCGCCGCGCCCAAGGTCGCCGCCATGGCACTGATGATCCGCCTCGTCATGGACGCGTTTGAGCCCATCACCCGCGATTGGCAGCAGATCATCATCTTCCTGTCGATCGCGTCCATGGTACTGGCGTCCTTCGCCGCCATCGGGCAGCGTTCCATCAAGCGCCTCATCGCCTATTCATCGATAGGCCATGTCGGTTTCGCGCTGGTTGGTCTGTCCTCGGGCACGCAGGTGGGGGTCGAGGGCGTTGCCATCTACATGGCCATCTATATCACCATGACCATTGGCCTGTTTGCCTGCCTGCTGTCGCTTCGCACCGGCAGGGGGCCCGTCGAGACCATCGACGATCTCGCAGGCGCCTCGAAGGCACGCCCGTTTTCGGCGGCCATCATGGCGATCCTGATGTTCTCGTTGATCGGCCTGCCCCCGCTCGCCGGGTTCTTCGCCAAGTGGCACGTGTTTCTCGCCGCCATCGAGGCGCAGCTGTTCGTGCTCGCGGTCATCGGCGTACTGGCCTCCGCCGTTTCGGCCTACTATTACCTGCGCGTCATCAAGGTCATGTACTTCGATGAGCCGGTCGAGGTTTTCGAGGCCGTGCCGAACGAGCTCAACATCATCATGGCAGTAAGCGGTTTCCTCCTCGTCACCTATTATTTCACCGTGGGCAGCCCGTTGGCGACGTTCGCCCACACGGCTGCGGGAAGCCTGTTCTAAGGTGAGCGGGTTCGGCCTCGGTGCGCAGGCACGTGCAGCCGGTTACCGGCTGCAGGCGTTCGACACCATTGGCTCGACTAACAGTGAGGCGCTCGCCGCAGCTGCTGCGGGTGATCCCGGCGGCATCTGGTTCGCCGCGCTGCAGCAGACGCAGGGCAGGGGTCGTCGCGGCCGGCCCTGGGCTTCGCCTCACGGCAATCTCGCCGCGACCCTCCTCATCATCCCCGAAACGGACGCTGCCGCCACCGCAACGCTCGGCTTCGTTGCCGGCGTCGCCCTCAACCGGGCCCTTGCCCAGCTCATGCCGGGAGGCACGGTGAAAATGGGGCTCGACGGTGCCGACGGCACGTCAGGTGCCGGCAAGGCGCGCATCGCGCTCAAATGGCCCAACGACGTGCTCGCTGACGGCGCCAAGCTCGCCGGCATATTGCTGGAAGCCAGCAAGCTCACGGACGGGCGCCACGCCATCGCTATCGGTTTCGGCGTGAACACGGTTGCTTCGCCCAAGGATGTGCCTTATCCCGCGACGAGTCTTGCCGAACTCGGCGTCGCCCGAGGTGCATTCGATGTTTTCGAAGCACTGTCCGATGCCTGGGTGGAGGCCTTCAGTTTGTGGCGCGACGGGCGCGGTGTTGCTGATGTCCTGTCGCGCTGGCGCGCAGCCGCTGCCGGCATCGGCGCGGAAGTTGCCGTCAACCAGAACGGCACCGTACTGCGCGGCATATTCGAATCGATAGACGATGACGGGCGCCTCATTGTGCGCGCCGCCAACGATCAACGCATCGCCATAACTGCCGGCGATGTCCATTTTGGGGCCACGGCCAGCGCCCGAAGCTGACCGAAACGACGAAGCGCCTCGTTCCGGGGCGCGTGGAGAAACGTGCAGACATGTGGCGGACGGGACGATCGTCCCGCCCGCGTCTGCCTTGTTATTGGGAAAGATATTGATGGCAAAGGCGCAGCAGGACGAGCTGGTCTTCGTGCCCCTCGGGGGCGTGGGCGAAATCGGCATGAACATGGCCGCATACGGTTTCGGCCCGGAGCACGACCGCAAATGGATCGTGGTCGATTGTGGCGTCACCTTCGGGGATCCGAGCCTGCCGGGCATCGAGCTCATCATGGCCAACCCCGAATTCCTCGAGGAACGCGCTGACGATGTCCTCGCGCTCGTTCTCACCCACAGCCATGAAGACCACTACGGCGCAACGCTCGACCTCTGGCCGGCTTTCGACAAGCCGGTCTATGCGACGCCCTTTACCGCAGCCATGCTCGCCGCCAAGCGAGCAGGGGACGGCATAGTCGAGAACGTTGATGTCACCATCATGCGCCCCGGCAAGTCGTTTCAGGTCGGGCCCTTCACGGTCGAGCCGATCAACGTTGCTCACTCGATCCCGGAGTCGAACGCAATTCTGATCACCACGCCCATCGGCCGCGTGCTCCACACCGGAGACTGGAAGCTGGACCCGACCCCCATCGTGGCGGCGCCGACCGATATTGCCCGCCTCGAGCGTATCGGCACCGAAAACGAACTCCCCCTGGCGTTGATCTGCGATTCAACCAACGCGATGAAGGACGGCGAAAGCCCCTCCGAAGCCGAGATTGGTGCGACACTGGCCGGCATGATCGCCGAGGCGCCGCACCGCGTGGCGCTCACCACCTTCGCCTCGAATGTCGGACGCGTCGTTTCCATCTGCCGCGCCGCCCAGAAGGCCGGACGTGAAGTCGTCATGTCCGGCCGCTCGCTGCATCGCATCATGGGCATTGCCCACGAACTCGGCATGACCGAGGGCCTGCCGCCCATTCATGATCAGGATGCCTACAAGACACTGCCGCGCGACAAGACCGTGCTCATCTGCACCGGCAGCCAGGGCGAGCCACGTGCGGCGATCGCCCGCATTGCCCGCGGCGAGCATCCTGTTATCGATCTCAATGCAGGCGACCGGGTGATCTTCGCTTCCTGGGCGATCCCCGGCAATGAACGCGAAGTCATAGATATCCAGAACATGCTGATCGATCGCGGCGTCGACGTCGTCACCCAGAAGGACGGGCTCGTCCACGTCACCGGCCACCCGCGCCGGGACGAATTGCGCAAGCTCTATGCATGGGTGAAGCCGCAGGTGCTCGTGCCCGTTCACGGCGAGGCCATGCATTTGCAGGCTCACGCCAAGCTCGGCCGCGAGGAAGGTATTCCCAATGTCCTCGACGCGCGCAATGGCGATCTCGTTCGCCTTTTCCCGGAACCAATGGCGTTCCCGGCCGAAGTGCGCACCGGCGAGCTCTATCTCGATGGCCTCGTGCTCTGCGCACCCGAGGAAAGCGGCGTCAAGGGCCGCCGTCGCCTCTCTTTCGGGGGCCACGTCGTGCTATCTCTTTGCGTCAACCGAAATGGCGAGGTGGTTTCCGGCCCCGATCTCGTCATCGAGGGGCTGCCGGAAACCCAGGATGAGTCGCTCTCCGGTCTCATCGAGGAGACTATCGAGGGCACCCTACGAAGCGTCCCGCCCAAGCGTCGCGCCAATACCGACGTGCTTCAGTCCGCACTCTTCAAAGCCATTCGCGGCGAAGTGAACGCCTTCTGGGGCCGCAAACCGAATGTGACCGTTTTCGTCCATAGAGTGTGATCATGCAGATCGGTTCGATTATCGCTGTCTATTTCATCGTCTGGTGGCTCTGTTTCTTCATTGTGCTGCCATTCAATGTGCACAACCAGATCGATGCGGGTGACATCACCCACGGCACCGAGCCGGGCGCCCCGGCGCTCTTCCGCATCTGGCCCAAGATACTGGCAACCTCCATCCTCTCGGCGCTTGTCACCGTGGGGCTGTTGTGGTTGCTCGCGAACCCGGCTCTGCAGGAATATTGGCGCTAGGCCTTCTTCTTGGTGGTGGCGACCGCGTGTTGCCACGCCATCTCCAGCGCGGTGCGCAACTCGGCTTCGTCCACTTCGGCTAGGATCATCGTTGTCCAGCCCTGCCGGCCCCACGCGTTATCGATCGGCTTGAACGCCTGCGGCGCCATCATCGCCTTGAACTCCTGCTCGTCGGGCGTGAACTTCAGGTTCACGCTTTTCCCGTCCGCGTCGAGCGTGGCGTAAATTCGTTTCACCCTGAATGCGGCGCGATCGAAATGCGGGGCTTCGGTCGTCCCCTCCAGGCTCAGTGCCACGCGCCTCAAATCCTCTGCACTGCTCATGCCAAAGCCTTCGTGCGGATTAGTTCTGTACCAGAAATAAAAAAGCAGGGCACAAAGGCCCTGCTGATTTAAGGTTGCGCGACAATACGTTGGTCTTAGGCTCGCTTTGCAGCGGCGGCCAACGCTCCTCCCTTGACGTTGTCGGCGTCCAGCGGTTTCGGCCGCTTTCGTCTTATTGCGCGGGACCCTAACAATATGTCGCGAAGCTGTCACGTAGAATCTGCATAGCTTCCATGCTTGCATCAAATGGACGAAACCGATTTGACTGTGCAGCGGCAAAAGCCTTGAGTCGCGCGTCGTCTGATCGGAGTTCCAATGCGCCTTTCCCGATACTTCCTGCCGGTCCTGCGTGAGGTTCCCAAGGAAGCCGAAATCGTCTCCCATCGGTTGATGTTGCGCGCCGGCATGATCCGCCAGCAGGCGGCCGGGCTCTATTCCTGGCTGCCCATGGGCTACAAGGTGCTGACGAAAATCCAGCGCATCATCGAGGAAGAGCAGAATCGCGCCGGCGCCATCCAGCTGCTGATGCCAACCCTCCAGCCAGCCGATCTCTGGCGCGAGAGCGGGCGCTACGATGCCTATGGCAAGGAGATGCTGCGCATCGAGGACCGGCACGAGCGCGAAATGCTCTATGGCCCCACCAATGAGGAGATGATCACCGACATCTTCCGGGCCTATGTGAAGTCCTACAAGGACCTGCCGCTCAACCTTTACCACGTCCAGTGGAAGTTCCGCGACGAGGTGCGCCCGCGCTTCGGAACAATGCGCTCACGCGAGTTCCTGATGAAGGATGCGTACTCCTTCGACATCGACAAGGACTCGGCGGTGCGTGCCTACCATCGCATGTTCGTGGCGTATCTGCGCACCTACCGCCGCATGGGCCTGACCGCGATCCCCATGCGCGCCGAAACAGGCCCCATCGGGGGTGATCTGAGCCACGAATTCATCGTCCTTGCCGAGACCGGCGAAAGCGCTGTCTTCTGCCATGCCGACATGCTGGAAAAGCCCATTCCCAGCCCCGACACCGATTTTCTCGGCGACCTCTCCGGTATCGTTGCCGACTGGACGTCGCTCTATGCTGCGACCGAGGACATGGTCGACATGGCCGAGTTCGAGGCCAACGTGCCCGAGGAGAAGCGCATTTCAGCCCGCGGCATCGAGGTCGGCCAGACGTTCTATTTCGGAACCAAATATTCCGAGCCGATGAAGGCGACCGTCACCGGCCCGGACGGCAAGGAAGTGGCTGTCCATATGGGCTCTTATGGCGTCGGTCTGACCCGCGTCGTACCGGCCATCATCGAGGCGAGCCATGACGATGCCGGTATCATCTGGCCGGTCAGCGTCGCTCCATTCGAGGCCGTGCTCGTCAGCCTCAAGGTTGGCGACGCCGAAACCGACGCGGCCTGCGAAAAGCTCTATGCCGAGCTCCAGGCGGCGGGCATCGACACGCTTTACGACGACCGCGACCAGGCTGCCGGCGGCAAGTTTGCTACAGCCGACCTTGTCGGCATTCCCTACCAGTTGATCGTCGGACCCCGCGGCCTCAAGGATGGCCAGGTCGAGATCAAGCACAGAAAGAGCGGGGAGCGCGAGACGCTGCCGATCGCCGATGCCGTGCAGCGGCTCCACTCCCTCATCGTACCGCAAAGACTGGACAAGGTTTGACGCAGACGTCTCAGCCCACCCTCGACAAGGGCACCCGCGCCTTTTCGCGGTTCGAATGGCTCGTGGCCGGGCGCTATCTGCGCGCACGCCGCAAGGACGCCTTCATCTCGGTCATTGCGGCGCTGACATTGGCGGGCGTCGCCATCGGCGTTGCCACGCTCATCGTCGTCATGTCGGTGATGAACGGCTTCCGCGAGGAGCTGCTGAGCAAAATTCTCGGCCTCAACGGCCATTTCACTGCCTTTCCGATCGAAGAACAGTTCACCGACTATCGCGAGGCCGTGGACCGCATCGAAACCATCGATGGGGTCACCTTTGCCGTCTATTTCGTCGAAGGCCAGGTGCTGGCTTCCAGCAATTCGCAGTCCACAGGCGCTTCCGTGCGCGGCATGGACCTTGAGAACATCCAAAAGCTGGACCTGCTCTACAACGGCGCCGTTCAGGGCGGCTGGGACAACTGGGACGAGAGCAACAGCGTAGCCATTGGCTACCGGCTCGCCCAGCAACTGGGCGTCACCATTGGTGACCCGATCACCATCATCAATCCGGAGGGCGCGACCACACCCTTTGGCACCACGCCACAGATCCGCTCGTATCCGGTCGGCGTCATCTTCGATCTCGGCATGGTCGAGTTCGACAGCTTCTTCATCTACATGCCCATCGAAGCCGCGCAGACCTATTTCCGCATGTATGAGGATGTGCTGCGCCCCGGCATGGAGGAACCCGATCCCCTCGCAACCGATGAGGAGATCGATGCTGCCTATCAACGAATTCCCCGTGCCACCGCCGCCGAGATATTCATCTCGGATCCCGATGCGGTCGGCATCATGCGCGAGCGCATTCAGGCAGGACTTGGCGGCGACTATCCGATGGTGCTGACCGATTGGCAGCAGCGCAACCAGACCTTCTTCTCGGCCCTGCAGGTCGAGCGCGTGGTCATGTTCACCATCCTCTCGATGATCATCCTCGTTGCCGCCTTCAACATCATTTCCAGCCTCGTCATGCTGGTGAAGGACAAGGGCGCCGACATCGCGGTTCTGCGTACCATGGGTGCGACGCGAGGCTCGATCATGCGCATCTTCACCATCACCGGCACGGCGATCGGCGTCGTGGGGACGGTGGTCGGCGTTGTTCTCGGTCTCATCATCGCCAGCAATGCCGAGCCGCTTCGCGCTTTCGTTTCCAACACGCTGGGCGTGACCATCTTCCCGCCGGAAGTCTTCTTCCTCTCGCGCCTGCCATCGCGCACCGATCCGAGCGAGGTGCTCGTCGTCGTGCTGCTCGCCCTTGGCCTGAGCTTCCTTGCCACGCTCTACCCCGCCTGGCGGGCAGCCCAATACGATCCCGTCGAGGCCTTGCGCTATGAATGAGCCATATCTCGTCCTGCGCGACGTCCACCGGCATTATGGGCAGGGCGCAATGCTGGTGCGCGTGCTCGAAGCGGCTAACCTCTCCGTCGAGAGCGGCGAACTCGTTGCCATCGTTGCTCCTTCCGGAGCCGGCAAATCGACGCTGCTCCATATTTCCGGCCTGCTCGAAAGCCCGCAGGCGGGCGAGGTCGAGATCATGGGCGTGAAGACCAGCAAGCTCGGCGACCGTGGCCGTACGCAGCTGCGCCGCTCGGCCGTGGGCTATGTCTATCAGTTCCACCACCTGCTGCCCGAATTCAGTGCTCTCGAAAACGTCTCCATGCCCCAGCTCATTGCCGGCAAGTCGCCCAAAGAGGCTGAGACGCGCTCGATGGAGCTGCTCGATCTGCTCGGCGTTGCGCCGCGCGCCACCCATCGCCCCGCAGAACTCTCGGGCGGCGAACAACAGCGTGTGGCCATTGCCCGCGCGGCAGCCAACCACCCCCGCGTGATCCTTGCCGACGAACCGACCGGCAATCTCGACCCGGCGACCAGCGACCTCGTCTTCGATGCCTTGGCGCGCCTGATACGAGAGGAGGGCGCTGCTGCGCTCATCGCCACGCACAACCACGATCTCGCCCGCCGCGCTGATCGCATAGTGACCCTCGAAGGCGGATTGGTCGTCGCACATACGCTTTAGCGCCGTGCCTGACTCGCGACCCTCCAGGTGCAGGGCTGGGTGAGGGGCTTTCGCCGATCTTCCGCCTTTCCGCACGCGTCGATTCCGACCCATTAACTTCTCGCTAACCCAATCCGGCTCGCCTGTGCACATCCTGTGGACAAGAACAAACTAGGAACATATAAGAACGAAGAGGAAACACACACGAAAGGCACACGCAAATGCTCACCTTCGTCAAGGATCTGGCCGCCTTCACCACCCTCGGCCTCTTCACCGTCGGTTCGCTGACCTGGATGGATGTTCTCGCGCGGCTCGTGTGACATCACGTGTGGATACCGGCCTCGCGCCGGTTCCTTCCCGACCGCGCTCCTGCCACAAAGGGCAGGCACCAACGGTATGCTCATATGAACGGCCCCGGCTTCATCCACCTGCACGTCCACTCCGCCTTCTCCTTGCTTGAAGGCGCGTTGCAGCTCGAGGCGATTCTGGGGCTGGCCAGGGAGGACAAGCAGCCCGCGCTCGGCATCGCCGATACCGGCAATCTCTTCGGTGCGCTCGAATTTTCCGAGAAGGCGGTCAAGAAAGGCATCCAGCCGCTTATCGGTTGCGAACTGCCCATCGATTTCGCTGCCGCCGAGGAACGCGTGAATGAGCGCGGCTACCAGGGTTGGCAAGGCAAATCCAGCGTCGTGCTGATGGCCGCAAACGAAGCGGGCTTCGCCAATCTCTCCCGCCTCGTCAGCCGCGCCTATCTCGAAGGCGAGAATGGCCTGTCGCGCGCGCGGCTGGATTGGCTCAACCGCGAATCGCTCGACGGCGTAATCTGCCTCACCGGCGGGCCGGAAGGCGCCATCGACGCCAGCTTCGCCCATGGCCATGAGATCAATGCACTCGCTCGGCTCGATAGGCTGCGCGATCTCTTCGGTGACCGTCTCTATATGGAGCTGCAACGCCACGGCCGGCCCCAGGAGGCGACTGTCGAGCCGCGCCTCATCGACTATGCTTATCGCCACGGCATTCCGCTTGTTGCGACCAACGAGCCCTTCTTCAAGGCGATGGATGATTTCGAAGCACATGATGCGCTGCTCGCCATCGCCGGCGGCACCGTGCTGGCCCAGACCGAGCGGCGCAAGCTCAACGACCAGCACTACTTCAAGACCCGCGCTCAGATGATGGAGCTGTTCAGCGACCTGCCCGAAGCGCTGGACTCGACCGTCGAAATCGCCCGCCGCATCAGCTATCGTCCGCGCACTCGCGGCCCCATACTGCCAACCTTCGCGGCCTCGCCCGATGTCAGTGCCGAGGAAGCCGTGGCCGCCGAGGCCGCTGCCTTGCGCAAGATGGCGGAGGAGGGGCTGGAAAAGCGCCTCGCCACTGTCGGCATGGCGCCCGGCAAGACCGAGGCGGAATATCGCGACCGCCTGGCATTCGAGCTGGAAATCATTCAGAGGATGAAGTTTCCCGGCTATTTCCTTATCGTTGCTGATTTTATCCAATGGGCCAAGGCCCGCGATATCCCTGTCGGGCCAGGGCGCGGCTCGGGCGCCGGATCACTTGTTGCCTATGCAACGACCATCACCGACCTCGATCCGCTACGCTATAATCTGCTGTTCGAGCGCTTCCTCAATCCCGAGCGCGTCTCGATGCCGGACTTCGACATCGACTTCTGCCAAGACCGGCGCGAGGAGGTGATCCGCTACGTTCAGGATAAGTACGGCTCCGAGCAGGTCGCCCAGATCATCACTTTTGGTACGCTGCAGGCCCGCGCCGTTCTTCGTGACGTCGGGCGCGTGCTGCAGATGCCCTATGGACAGGTCGACCGTATCTGCAAGCTCGTGCCGGCCAATCCGGCCGATCCCTGGTCGATCGAGCGCACGCTCAAGGACGTGCCGCAGTTCCGCATGATGGCCGAGGAGGATGAGACCGTTGCCGATCTCGTCGCCATCGCCAGGAAGCTCGAAGGCCTTTTCCGCCACGCCTCCACCCATGCCGCCGGCATCGTCATCGGCGACCGTCCGCTGCAGGAACTGGTCCCCCTCTATCGCGATCCGCGTTCGGACATGCCGGTCACCCAGTACAACCTCAAATGGGTGGAGCCGGCCGGCCTCGTCAAATTCGACTTCCTCGGGCTCAAGACCCTGACGACCATCAATTATGCCGTTGAGATGGTCCGCCGCAAGAATGTCGAGCTCGATATCGACGCCATCCCCATCGACGACTCCGAAACCTACCAACTCTACGCACGCGGCGACACCTACGGCATTTTCCAGTTTGAAAGCGCGGGCATGCGTCGGGCGCTCATGGAATTGAAGCCCGACCGCATCGAAGACCTCATCGCCATGAACGCGCTCTATCGGCCCGGCCCGATGGACAACATCCCGAGCTTCATCGACCGCAAGAACGGGCGCGAGCCGGTGGAATATCCCCATCCTGCTCTCAGCACCGTGCTCGATGAGACCTATGGCATCATCGTCTATCAGGAGCAGGTGATGCAGATCGCCCAGCTCCTCTCGGGCTATTCGCTCGGTGAAGCCGACATGCTGCGCCGCGCCATGGGCAAGAAGATCAAGGCGGAGATGGACAACCAGCGCGTCCGCTTCCGCGAGGGTGCGCAGCAAAACGGCCTCAGCGAGAGCCTCGCCGACCAGATTTTCGACCTGTTGGCAAAATTCGCCAATTACGGCTTCAACAAGAGCCACGCAGCCGCCTATGCCTGGGTGTCGTACCAGACCGCCTATCTCAAGCAGCATTTTCCGCATGAGTTCTATGCCGCCTCGATGACCCTCGACATGGCCCAGACCGACAAACTCGCCGATTTCCGGCGCGAGGCGGCCAAGAAGGGCATCGAGGTCGTCCCGCCCTGCGTCAACCGCTCGGAAGCCGTGTTCTCGGTCAAGGATGACAAGGTCTATTATGCGCTCTCGGCCGTGAAGGGCGTCGGTCGGCAGGTCGCCGAGCACATCGTCGAGGCAAGGGCAGGGCGCCCCTTTGCGGATCTCGCCGATTTCGCCAGCCGCATCGATCCGCGCATCGTCAACAAGCGCACCCTCGAAACCCTTATGAACGCGGGCGCCTTCGATGCGCTGGTGCCGCGCCGCGAGCAGGCCTTCGCCGTCATCGATGCCATCATCGGCACCGCCCAGCGCACTGCCACCGATCGCAATGACGGCATCATGGACATGTTCGCTGCCGATACCCCAGAGCCCATCCGGCTACCCCCTGGCGTTCCGGCCTGGACCGTCGCCGAGCGCGCCGATCGCGAACTTGCCGCCATCGGTTTCCATCTTTCGGCCCATCCGCTCGATGCTTATTCCGATCTCTTCGAGCGCCTGCGCGTGCAGCGCTGGAGTGATTTCGAGCGCGCCGTCAAGGAAGCCAATGCCTCCGCCGGACGCCTTGCCGGCACCATAGCGTCGCGCCAGGATCGCCGTACCCGCAAGGGCACGCCGATGATGATCCTCACCCTCTCGGACCAGAGCGGCAGCTATGAATGCATCGCCTTTTCCGAACAGATCACTCAGTTCGGCGCGCTGCTGCAGCCGGGAACTTCGGTGATCCTGCATGTGGGCGCCGACGAGCGTGCCGAGGGCGTCAGCCTGCGCCTCATCGATGCCGAACCGCTTGATAAAGCCGCCGAAAAGGTCGGCCGCCGCCTGACCGTCTTCGCCGAACACGAAAAGTGCCTCACCCCGATCCGCGCCCAACTCAAGGGCGGCGGCGAAGGGCAGGTCAGCTTCATCGTCATCCGTGACGGTGGCGCCCGCGAATACGAGATAGCCTTGCCCGGCACCTACCGCCTCACCTCCGAAATCGCCGGCGGCATCAAGGCCTTGGAGGGCGTAATGGATGTGCGGTTGAACTAGGGACGGAGTAGGGGCGTACCCCGACCGTGCCCGCCCCATACTGTCGTCACCGTAGCGACGACCGAGTCGGCTTTAACTCTCAGTGCTCCAGCCCCTGAACACCCCCTCCCCAACCCTCCCCGCAAGGGGGAGGGTGTCGCATCGGGGGTGTGGCACTACCTCGCCCTATCCACGGGCCCGGCACCTCCCCCCTTGCGGGGGAGGTTGGGAGGGGGGTGACGATGCTCAAGTCGGCACTCAGCGCCACCCCCGATGTCATTCTGTAAGCCAAGCGGGCCGAACGGAGTTTCGGCTTGGGCTGATGGCGGCGCGTGGCCGCTTGCGCTATCCCTCCGCTTCGGCTATAGCCCCGCACGCGTTCGGGTGCATCCCGGCGCGAATTCACACACGAAGCAGGCCTCCTGATCAAACAGGCGTCCATCCGGTGGCGGGTTTCCGTCGCAAGGCTTCGTGGAGGCATTAACCGGTAAAGGAGATTTGCCCCATGGCAATGCCCGATTTTTCTATGCGCCAGCTTCTCGAAGCCGGCGTTCACTTTGGCCACCAGAAGCACCGTTGGAACCCGAAGATGGAAAAGTACATCTTCGGCGTACGCAACGACATCCACATCCTCGACCTCAGCCAGACCGTGCCGATGCTGAGCCGTGCCCTGCAGCTCGTTTCCGACACCGTGGCTGATGGCGGGCGTGTGCTGTTCGTGGGCACCAAGCGTCAGGCGGCCCCTCTCGTTGCCGAAGCGGCCAAGCAGTGCGCCCAGTACTACGTCAACTCGCGTTGGCTCGGTGGCATGCTGACCAACTGGCAGACCATCTCGAACTCGATCTCGCGCCTGCGTGAACTCGAGACGATGGAAGCCGAGGGTCTCGAAGGGCGCACCAAGAAGGAGCGCCTGATGATGGCTCGCGAGAAGGAGCGTCTCGAGCGCGACCTTGGCGGCATCAAGGACATGGGCAATGTTCCCAACCTGCTGTTCGTCATCGACACCAACAAGGAAGCCAATGCGATCAAGGAAGCGCGTCGCCTGGGCATTCCGGTCGTTGCCATCGTCGATACCAACTGCGATCCGGACCTGATCGATTATCCGATCCCGGGCAATGACGATGCCAGCCGCGCCCTCGAGCTTTATACCTCGCTCGTTTCGCGTGCCGCGATCGACGGCATCGGCCGTTCGTCCACTGCTCTGGGTGCCGATATCGGTGCTGCCGAGCAGGCTCCGGACGAGCCCGCGATCGAAGCTGAAGGCGAGACCGGGACCGGTTCGCAGGCTGCCGCTAGCTGATCTGCGTCAAACGTAGTTCATACCTTTCACTCAATCATGCGGCTCCCGATTGCGGAGCCGCCAAGAGGTGAACCCCATGGAAATCACAGCTGCAATGGTCAAGCAACTGCGCGAGGCCACCGGCGTCGGCATGATGGATTGCAAGAAGGCCCTGGCCGAAACCAATGGCGACATGGAAGCCGCCGTTGACTGGCTGCGCACCCGCGGACTTGCCAAGGCTGCCAAGAAGGCTGACCGCGTTGCGGCCGAAGGCCTGGTCGGCGTCGCGACCGCCGGCACCAAGGCGGCAGTTGTCGAGGTAAATTCCGAGACCGACTTCGTTGCGCGCAACGAAGAGTTCCAGACGCTCGTCGGCACTATCGCCAAGCTCGCCCTCGATGCGGATGGCGATGCCGTCAAGCTCGGCGAAATGCCCTATCCCGGGACCGGCCACTCGGTATCAGCCGAACTGACCGAAGCGATCGCCAAGATCGGCGAGAACATGAACCTGCGCCGCACCGAGACCGTCACGGTCAGCGACGGCGTCGTTGCCTCCTATGTTCATGCCGCCGTCAAGGAAGGTCTCGGCAAGATCGGGATTCTCGTTGGTCTCGAGTCGACCGGCAACAAGGACGCTCTGAACGCCCTCGGCAAGCAGCTCGCCATGCACATCGCTGCCACCAATCCGCTCTCGATCTCGCCCGACGATCTCGACCCGGCAGTTGTCGATCGCGAACGCGCGATCTTCAGCGAGCAGGCCAGGGAGTCCGGCAAGCCGGCTGAGATCGTTGCCAAAATGGTCGAAGGTCGGGTGCGCAAGTACTATGAGGAGGTCACCCTTCTCGCCCAGACTTTCGTCATCGACGGCGAAACCAAGGTCGGCGATGCGATCAAGAACGCCGAGAAGGACGTCGGCGCGCCGATCAAGCTGGTGAAGTTCGTGCGCTATGCACTCGGCGAAGGCATCGAGAAGGCCGCGTCCGACTTCGCCGCCGAGGTCGCTGCGACCGCCGGCACGCGCTGATCGTCGCTCAGTGAATCCAAGGCGGGCCCATGGGTCCGCCTTTTTTGTGCGCTCAATTCCGGTTCGTCACACTATCTCCAAACTACTGACCCCATGCACATTCCGCCGCGGCGATACTGTTTCCAGTGCCTCGTCGATGCATTAGGGTCTGGCTGGCGTCACCCACCGAGTTGGCGTCTTGTAAAGTCCTTTGAGGGTACGCATGGCTTCCGCCTACAAACGCATTTTGCTCAAGGTTTCGGGTGAGGCGCTCGCAGGCGATCAGTCATTCGGCATCGAACCGCAATTTCTCAACGCCGTTGCCCAGCAGATCGCGCAAGTCGCCAGGAGCGGTGTCGAGGTGGCCATCGTCATCGGGGCGGGCAATATATTCCGCGGCATGGCGGTCGCGGCTGATGGCACTGACCGTGTCACGGCCGACCTCATGGGAATGCTCGGCACTGTCATCAATTCCCTTGCACTCTCCAATGCAATTTCGCGCCAGGGCATAAAGTCCAAGGTTTTCAGCGCTCTTACGATGCCGTCCGTGGCTGACAGTTTCACGGCGCGGGCCGCAAAGGCCGCGCTCGACGAAGGCTATGTCGTGGTCTGCGCCGGCGGGACCGGCAATCCATTTTTCACCACGGATACCGCCGCAGCTCTCAAGGCGATCGAGCTTGACTGCGACGTGCTGCTCAAGGGCACCAAGGTGGACGGCGTCTATTCTGCCGATCCGATGAAGCATCCTGACGCGACCCGATACGATACGGTGAGCTATGAAGAGGTGCTTGCCCGGGATTTGCGGGTCATGGATACCGCAGCCTTCGCCCTTGCCCGCGACAATGGCTTGCCCATAATTGTTTATGCGTTGGACGACAAGGAAGGGCTTGTCGGAGTATTGGACGGTAAGGCGCGAAGTACACGCGTCGGCACGCCGCAGAACTAAGAGGATAACAAGATGGCTGCTAGCTTTTCACTCGATGAACTCAAGGCCCGCATGGACAAGTCCGTCGCCGCGCTGAAAGACGAATTGGCGGGCCTGCGCACCGGGCGTGCCAGCGCGAGCCTGCTCGAGCCGGTTCAGGTCGAGGCTTATGGCTCGCGAATGCCCCTCAACCAGGTTGCCACCGTCACCGTGCCCGAGCCGCGTATGCTCTCGGTGCAGGTGTGGGACCGCTCCATGGCCGGCGCCGTCGAGAAGGCTATCCGCGACAGCGGTTTGGGGCTCAATCCTGCAGCTGAAGGCCAGATCATTCGCGTGCCGCTTCCCGAACTCAATGAGGAGCGACGGCGCGAGCTGACCAAGGTCGCCCATAACTATGCCGAACAGGCACGTGTTGCTGTTCGCCATGTGCGCCGCGACGGCATGGATGCTCTCAAGAAGGCCGAGAAGGATGGCGAGATGGGCCAGGATGATGCCCGCGCCCAGTCCGAACTCGTGCAGAAGGCAACTGATGCCGCCGTCGCCGAGATCGACGCGATCGTTGCAACCAAAGAACAGGAAATCATGCAGGTCTAGCCGACCGCAGCCGCTACACCGGGAGCAGCGATGTCCACCGACCCCGCCATCAGCAAGGAGCCGGCGCCGAGGCCACGCCTTCGGATTCCGGTTCACCTCGGGGTCATCATGGATGGCAACGGGCGCTGGGCGCAGGCGCGTGGCAAGAAACGTACCGAGGGGCATGTGGCGGGCGTGCGAGCGCTGCGTGGTCTGGTCGAACTCTGTATCACCTATGGCGTGCCCAACCTGACCGTCTTCAGCTTCTCTTCGGAGAACTGGGCGCGGCCGGAGGATGAAGTCAGCTTCATTTTCACCCTGTTGCGGCGTTTCGTTGCCTCGGACCTTCAAAAGCTGATCCGCAACAATGTGCGCGTGCGCGTCATCGGGTCGCGTGCAGGCCTCGATAAATCCCTCGTCCGACTGATCGATGATGCGCAGGCAAAGACCGAAGGCAATACCGGTCTCAACCTCGTCGTCGCCTTCAACTATGGCGGCAAAGCTGAGCTGACCGAGGCTACCCGCACCATTGCCCGCGCGGTTGCCAGCGGAGCGCTGTCGCCGCAGGACATCACCGAGGAGACGATTTCGTCGGCTCTCTACACCTGCGGGTTGCCTGATCCCGATCTCATCGTGCGCACAAGCGGCGAGCAGCGCATTTCCAACTTTCTGCTCTGGCAAGCGGCCTATGCCGAGTTCATCTTCGTCGAGGAATACTGGCCCGACTTCAACGAAGAAATCTTTGTTCGCGTACTAGAGACCTTTGCTCTGCGCGACCGGCGCTTTGGCGGCATCGAGGCGCGTATCACTTGAACGGGGATGGTGACTTAGAACCTAGTCTCTTTGCGCGGCGAAACTGGCCCGACCTCGGCCCCAGGATCATCTCCGGCGTCGTGCTCGTCGTCGTCACTGTCCTGTCCCTGGTCATCGGCAGCTATTTCTTCGCTGCTGTGGTGGGCGTGGTGTTCGCCGGGGTCTATCGCGAGTGGGAGACCATGGTCACCCGCGCTCCGCTCGGGCCGGTATCATGGGCGATGATCGTTCTGGTCGCCCTCTCAGCGCTCCTCTATCCGGCCCTCGGGCCGCTCGGCACAGCCGGTATCATCGCCATCGCCTGCCTCATTGCCGCGTTTTCCGGACGCGAGGAGATGGCCTGGCGCATCGGTGGACTTGCCTTCAATGCCTTGGTCATCATCTCGATCCTGGCAATGCGAGGCGAGGGCACGGCGGGGATCTGGGCCGGCGTTTACCTCGGCACCGTAGTGTGGATGACCGACTCGGCAGCGTTCTTCACCGGCCGGCAGATCGGCGGTGAGAAGCTCGCGCCTGAAATCTCGCCCTCCAAAACCTGGTCGGGTGCCTTGGGCGGTCTGCTGCTCGGCACCGTCGCGGGCACCATAGTCTGGACGCTGGTGAGCGCTTCCCCGCTCTGGCTGGGACTGGTCTTCTCGTTTGTCATCAGCATTTTCGGTCAACTCGGAGATTTGACTGAAAGCGCTATAAAACGGCGGTTTCGCATTAAGGACAGTGGCGATATCATTCCCGGGCACGGCGGCTTGATGGATCGCCTCGACAGCCTCACATTAGGTGTGATCTTCCTGGCTGTAGTCGGTGCGCTTCACGCAGGCTTCGGCGCGATCGCCGAGGGCTTCCTGTACTGGTAGGCCGTTAGGCAGGCCAGCATGCCTGCTGGCGCGAAAGGGATTTGATGTTCGATTTCGTTTTCTGGCTGCTTTCCTACGTCGTTCCCTTCCTCGTGGTGCTGACCGCCATCGTCTTCGTCCACGAGATGGGGCACTATTTGGTGGCGCGTTGGAATGGCGTCGCCATAGATACCTTCTCCATCGGCTTTGGTCGTGAAGTGGTCGGCTGGAACGATCGTCAGGGCACGCGCTGGCGGATTTCGGCAATACCGCTCGGGGGTTATGTGAAATTCACCGGCGACAGCAATGCCGCAAGCGTACCCGATCCGGAGGCTCTCAAGAACGTCGACCCGCAACTCGCCCCGCGGCTCTATGCCAACAAATCCGTCTGGCAGCGCATCTCCATCGTTGCCGCCGGGCCGATCGCCAACGTCATCCTGACCTTCGTTATCCTTTACGCGCTGCTCGTCAGCTATGGCCAGTACACCATCCCCCCGGTGGTTGGTGAGGTCGTGGCCCAATCCGTTGCCGAGGAAGCAGGCCTCCAGGCAGGCGACCGCATCGTCAGCGTCGATGGCTACAGCGTCGGTGGCTTTTCCGATTTTCAGCGCCTGATTGCGACAGCCCCGCAACGCCAGGTCACCATTGTGCTCGAGCGAGATGGCGTCACGCAGACCATCGCGCTCGTTCCCGAGGCTGTTGAAGTCGAGGACCGGTTTGGCAATTCACAGAGAATCGGCCGCATCGGCGTGGCGCGCGATATCGCCGAGGACGATCTGACGCTTTACCGGCCTGGTCCCGTCGAAGCCGTCGGCGCGACCTTCCAGGAGATTGTCTTCATCATCGACCGCACGGCAGCGTTTCTCGGCGATTTCTTCGTGGGACGCGGCGATGTCGAACAACTGGGTGGCCCGGTCAAGGTCGCCAAGGTTTCCGGGGAAATGGCAACCCTCGGCATCATAGCGCTCGTCAACCTCACCGCGCTCCTTTCCCTCAATATAGGGATTTTCAACCTTCTGCCCGTACCTATGCTCGACGGTGGCCACCTCTTGTATTACCTCATCGAGGCTATCCGAGGCCGGCCGCTGAGTCTGCGCGTACAGGAGATCGGATTCCGTTTCGGTTTTGCACTCGTGCTTGCCCTTATGGTGTTCACGCTCTTCAACGACACACTGTTCGCCTATCTCCGCTCCGTCGGTTAACCCTTTGGAAACCTTGGTTTGGAAGGTGTTGCACGAATACACGGGCGCCAATGATTTGCTAACCTCGCGGCGGCTTGCGCCTTGCCCTTGGTTAAAAAAACAGTAAAACCACTCAATGGAGTAGCTTGGGGGAGCGCTATGCATGGCGACCCTCCGGCCATGTTCGCGAAAAAGGCAATAGCAGTATGATCCAACCCACCAAGCTGATGCGCGGCGTTTTCCTGGCGCTTGCAATATTGGGCGCCGCACCGCTTGCGGGGAACGCAGTTCCCGTTGTCGGAACGTCGGTGGCGGCGGCTCAGGAACAACTGGTTGCTTCTGTCCTTTTCGAGGGCAACAGGCGCTTCTCGGATGAGCAACTGCTGGCCATGGTCGATGTGGGGGCATCGGGTATCTTCACTCAGCAGCGCCTCGCTGCCGATGTGGAGAGCATCCGTCAGGCCTATGACCGCGACGGCTTCACCGGCGTGTCGGTTTCGGCTCGCACCGAGCAGGTTGCCAATGGACGGGTGCGCGTCGTTTTCCAGATCAACGAAGGTGAGCGCGCCGGCATCGCGGCCATCAACTTCACCGGCAACAATTCCATCAACGCCGGTAACCTCAAGGGCACGATTACCACGAAAGAAACCGGCATTCTCAGCTGGCTCTTCCGCGATGACGTCTATGACGAGCAGCGGCTTGCCGTCGACCGCGAGTTGATCCGTCTTTACTACGCAAATCGCGGTTTCCCGGATACTCAGGTCACCTCGGTTGCCGAGTATGATCCTTCGCGAAATGCCTATTTCATCAACTTTACCGTTGTGGAGGGCGAGCGCTATCAGATCGGTGCGGTGGGGATTGAAACCAGCATTCCCGGGCTTGATGCCAATATCCTGCGGAGCGCGATCCACACGAGCGAAGGCTCTCGCTACTCCATCACCGACCTGCAGGAATCGGTGCAGGACATGGCGTTCGAGGCGACTGCCCAAGGGTATGCATTCGCCGACGTACGCCCGCGCCTGGAGCGCGATATCGCCAATCGCACCTTCAAGGTGACTTATCTCGTCGATGAAGGCGCGCGGATCTATGTCGAGCGCATCAACATCACCGGTAACGACAAGACCCGCGATTTCGTCATTCGCCGCGAACTGGAGTTCGGCGAAGGCGACCCGTTCAACCGTTCCATGGTTTCGCGCGGCCGCCAGAACATCCTTGATCTGGGCTATTTCTCCGCCGTCGATGTAACGACCCAGCCGGGCAGTGCGCCTGACCAGGTGGTCATCAACGTCGCGGTTACCGAGCAGTCCACGGGTGAATATGGCGCCACTGTCGGCTATTCGACCAGTGAAGGTGTCCTTGGTGAAGTTTCGCTCACTGAGCGCAATTTCCTCGGGCGTGGCCAGTATCTTCGTGCCGCCATCGGGGCGTCGCAGAGCGGGCGGACCTTCGACTTTTCGTTCACCGAGCCGCGCTTCATGGGGCTGCGGATTTCGAGCGGCGTTGATGTTTATCACCGCATCGTCGACGAGACCGAGCGCAATTTCTACGGCTATCAGTCGACCGGTGGTCAGCTTCGCCTCGGCATTCCGCTCACCGACTCGCTCTCGCTCACTGGTTTCGGTGGTATCGAGCGCAAGATCATCGCCGATAGCGACGCTCCAGAGTCGGAATTCGTCGATGACGGGGATGAGTTCTACAAGGCGTTCGTCGGCTACACACTGACCTATGACGGGCTGGACGATAGTGACGATCCGACATCCGGCCTCTACGCGACGTTCAGCCAGCAATATATCGGTTGGGACCACAGCCTGCTGAAGACTGAAGCGCGTGCCCGCTACTTCATGCCTCTGCTCGAGGATAGCGGTGTCGTTGCCAGCATCCGCGGTCAGGCCGGTGTCCTGCATGACTTCAGCGGTGACGGTGTTCACCATGTCGAAGCCTTCAACCCGAACAACCAGCTCATCCGCGGTTTCGAGTTCCGTGGCGTTGGTCCCCGGCTTGCTGGCACCGGAGAGTACATCGGGACGACCATGTATGCCGGTCTGTCGGGTGAGATCGAGTTTCCGATCCCCGTGTTGCCGGAGAACTACGGTGTGAGCGGCGCAATCTGGGCCGACGCTGCGTGGATTGGCGACTCGACCGATATTCTCGGTGGCGACGCATTCGATCCCGCCAGCCAGGATCAGCCGTGGCGTACCTCGGTCGGTGCCTCCATCATCTGGGATTCGCCGTTCGGTCCCTTGCGTGGTGATTTCGCACACGTCCTCAATAAATCGACCGAGGACCGCACGCAGGTCTTCCAGCTGACGCTCCAGACCTTGCTCTGATCCAGCGCGTGTGATGAAAGTTCGAAGCCGCGGCGATAGCGCCGCGGCTTCTGTCTTTTCGAGTCGCTTTATGGTCGATACCCGCTTCTTTTCCCAGCCAGCTCCACAAAAGCTGAGTGCCCTTTTGCTCTCGGTCGGCATGCCCGAGCCGGAGGACGGCCGCGCCGCGGAACTGATTGTTACCGGTGCTGATGAGCTGGTGCTCGCTGGTGCCCAGTCGCTCGCGCTCGCCGCCAGCAAGGCCTATGCGGCCGATCTGCGGGAGACCAAGGCCGGGGCCGTAATCGTTTCTGCCGCCTTGCGCGATCTCGTCCCCTCGACGGCGGTAGCGGTCGTCACCGAAAAACCGCACGAGCTTTTCGTCGACCTGCTCGAACTCCTCTATCCCGAGAGTACCCGCTCGGTGGTTGCGGCGCGCGGGGACCATTTGCCTGAGCCGATCCTGGAAGAAGGAGTAGAACTCGGCGCCAATGTGGTGATCGGTCGGGGCGTCGAGATCGGCCGCAATACCGTCATCGGTCCCAACACGGTTATCGGGGCAGGGGTCGCTATTGGCCGCAACAGCATCATCGCCGCCAATTGCAGCATCCACTGCGCCTTTCTCGGCAACGATGTCATCGTGCATCCTGGTGCCAGAATCGGCACCGAGGGATTCGGTTGGCTCGACCATGGCGCCTCCAATCGCAAGATCCCCCAGCTTGGTCGCGTCATCGTTCAGGATCGCTGCGAGATCGGACCGAATGCGACCATCGACCGCGGCGCGCTCGGCGACACGGTGATCGGCGAGGGGACCAAGCTCGGCAACATCGTCGTTATCGGGCACAATTCACGACTGGGTCGAAATTGTCTGCTGGCGCCCACGACCGGGCTTGCCGGCACGACGGTCGTGGGAGACGGTGTCGTCATGGGGGCCGGGGTCGGTACTTCGGGGCATTTGTCGATCGGAGACGGATCGGTGGTCTATGGTCGAGCGGCAGTGACGAAGGATTGGCCGGCCGGGTCCAAGCTTGCGGGTGCACCTGCGCAGGATATAAGGGACTTCTGGAAAGAGATCGCGACGGTGCGGCGGTTGAGTAAGGGGGACGAACGGTAATGGAAGCTGAGTTGATCGAGAGCGCCGCAAGTGGTCAGTTGACGAGCCTTGATATTGGCAAAATCCTCGAGTGCCTGCCGCACCGTTATCCATTTCTGATGATTGATCGAATCATCGATATCAACGGCGACGAATCTGCCGTTGGCATCAAAAACGTCACGATCAACGAGCCGATCTTTCAGGGACATTTTCCTGGCAACCCCATTTTTCCGGGCGTGCTGATCATCGAGGGTATGGCGCAGACGGCTGGTGCCATTGTCATTGCGCAGGACAAGATGTTGGGCGGCAAGAACATTGTTCTCATGCTCACCATCGACAAGGCCAAGTTCCGCAAGCCGGCTCAACCGGGCGATAGGCTCGAATATCACATCCGCAAGATTCAGCGGCGTCGCAATGTCGGTCGCTATGAGGCCAAGGCCAAGGTCGACGGCGTGGTCGTTGCGGAAGCTGAAATCGGCGCCATGATGGTCGAGGCCGAATAGTGAGTTCGGCTTCCATCCATCCGACTGCCATCGTTGCTTCTGGCGCCCGCCTGGGTAATGGCGTGCGGATCGGTCCATTCTGCATCGTGGGCGAGAATGTCGTCCTGCACGACGACGTCGAGCTCATCTCGCATGTCACGGTCGAGGGCCGCACCGAAATTGGCCCGGGCACACGTATTTTCCCGTTTGCTTCCGTTGGCCACCAGCCGCAGGACCTCAAATATGAGGGCGAAGACTCTCGGCTCGAGATCGGTGCCCGCTGCGTTATCCGGGAGGCTGCGACCCTCAATCCGGGCACCCGCGGCGGCGGCATGCTCACCAAGCTCGGTGATGATTGCCTCGTCATGGCCAACGCCCACGTGGCTCATGATTGCATCATCGGCAACAACGTCGTCATGGCCAATTACGTAGGCATTGCGGGTCATTGCCAGGTGGGTGACAACGTGATTTTCGGCGGCATCGTTGTCGTTCACCAGTTCACCCGCATCGGTGCACACGCCTTCATTGGCGCGCAAAGCATGGTCGATGGCGACGTTATTCCCTACGGCATGGCAGTCGGCAATCGTGCAACACTCGCTGGTCTGAACCTCGTTGGCCTCAAGCGGCGCAAGTTCGATCGTGAGGCGATCCATCGCCTGCGTGCGGCCTATCGCATGATCTTCTCGAACGAAGGTACTTTGCGTGAGCGGGTCGAAGACGCTGCCGATATCTTCAAGGGTGAGCAGCTCGTCCAGGACATCGTCGAGTTCATTACCAGCGGTGCCGATCGTCCCATTCTCATGCCCCGCAACGGCCACCGCGAAGAATGATCCATGGGCCGGGCAGTTCGCCGATGGCTGAAACGCTCCGCCTTTTCATTCTCGCCGGGGAGCCATCGGGCGACCGAATTGGCGCGGATCTGGTCCGGCGCCTACGCACGCGGGTAGGCCTGGAGCTGACCGGCGTCGGCGGCGATGAGCTGCAAGCCGAGGGCCTGGCGCCGATCTACCCCATGAGCGATCTTGCAGTAATGGGCATCAGCGATGTCCTCACGCGCCTGCCGCTGCTGCTTTGGCGTGTCGAACAGACCGCACGCTATATTCTCAAGACCCGCCCCGATCTCGTCGTGCTTATCGACGCACAGGAATTCTCACGCCTCGTTGCCACCCGTCTGCGCGCAAAAGGATTTAACCGTCCGGTCCTGCTCTACGTGGCCCCTTCGGTATGGGCCCGGGCTCCCGATCGGGCTGCAAAGCTCAAGCCGCTCTTTGCCGAAATCCTCACCGTCCTGCCGTTCGAGCCCGCGGTGCTGCAGCGCCTGGGTGGTCCGCCCGCGAGCTATGTCGGCCATCCGGCCCTGGCCGAGACTGCAACTGCCACCGCCCGCGACACCGGCCGTGTCGCCCTTCTGCCCGGCAGCCGCGAGGGAGAAATCCGGCGTCATCTGCCATTGATGCGAGCGCTTGCCGAGCGCCTTGCCAGCGAGCCCGCGGTCACTGGCTTCTTCATGCCAACGCTCTCATCCCTGGCTGAGCGCCTGCGCGCCGAAGTGGCGAGCTGGCCTGTGCCGGTGGAGATCGTCGCCGAAAGATCGGCGCGTCAGGCGCTTTATGGCGAAACCATCCTTGCGGTCAGCGTCGCCGGCACGGCAACACTCGAACTGGCGCTGGGCGGCGTGCCGATGGTCATCGCCTATGTCATGGACCGGCATCAGGACCGCGCGTTCGAACGCCTCGGCCGCCCCGTCGTCGGGCTGCCCAACATCGTACTTGGCCGCACCGTCACGCCTGAGATCGTGCGGGGCGAACCGCCGATGGGAGAGGTGACTGCCGCCGCCCTCGACCTCATCAGCAATAAAAAAGCCCGCCAGGACCAGTGCGTGGCCTTTGGCGAGCTCTCGCGCATCATGCAGAACGGCGCCGCTGAGGCACCTCGCCAGGACCCGGCCGACCGGGTCCTGGCGCATTGCCGCAAAGCCTAGCGCTGCGCAAGCGGGGTATAGTCGCGCGCCGGCGAGCCGTTGTAGAGCTGACGGGGACGGCCGATCTTCTTCTGCGGATCTCCGATCATTTCCTTCCACTGTGCGATCCAGCCGACCGTTCGGGCTACGGCGAACAGCACGGTGAACATCGATGTCGGGAACCCGATCGCATCGAGGATCACGCCGGAATAGAAGTCGACATTCGGGTATAGCTTGCGCTCGACGAAATACTCGTCCTCGAGTGCGATCTTCTCGAGTTCCCGGGCGACCTGCAGGGTGGGGTTGTTCTCGACGCCGAGAATATCGAGCACCTTCTTGGCAGTGTCCTGCATCACCTTGGCGCGCGGGTCGTAGTTCTTGTAAACCCGGTGCCCGAAGCCCATCAGCCGGAACGGATCGTTCTTGTCCTTGGCGCGCGCGATGAATTCGGGAATGCGATCGACGGTCCCGATCTGGCGCAGCATGTTGAGCGCCGCCTCGTTGGCCCCACCATGCGCCGGGCCCCAGAGACAGGCAACGCCGGCGGCGATACAGGCAAACGGGTTGGCATCCGAAGATCCCGAAAGCCGCACCGTCGAGGTCGAGGCATTCTGCTCATGGTCGGCATGCAGGGTGAAAATCAGGTCCATCGCCCGCGCGATCTCGGGGTTGACCTTGTATTCTTCCGCCGGCACAGCAAAGCACATGTGCAGGAAATTCGACGCGAAATCGAGATCGTTGCGCGGATAAACGAAGGGCTGGCCGACCGAATACTTGTACGCCATAGCCGCGATCGTCGGCATCTTGGCGATCATGCGAATCGAGGCAATTTCACGCTGGCGCGTGTCGGTGATATCCGTGGAGTCGTGGTAGAACGCCGCCATCGCACCGACGACGCCGGTCATTACCGCCATCGGATGCGCATCGCGCCGGAACCCGCGGAAGAAATAGTGCATCTGTTCGTGCACCATGGTGTGGCGCGTGACCAGATCGTCGAATTCCTTGAGCTGCGCTTCGGTCGGCAGTTCGCCGTAAAGCAGCAGATAGCAAACTTCGATATAGCTGCTCTTTGCCGCCAGTTGCTCGATAGGATAGCCGCGATAGAGAAGCTCGCCCTTGTCGCCGTCGATATAGGTGATGGAACTATCGCAAGCGGCCGTCGAGGTGAACCCGGGGTCGTAGGTGAACTTTCCGGTCTTGGCGTAAAGCGATCGGATGTCGATGACCTCCGGTCCCACCGATCCCTGCAGCACCGGAAACTCATAGGTCTGGTCGTCGATCGTGAGTTTGGCGACTTTGTCGGTCATTGAGCTCTCCTCATAGGCCGTGCCTTCGACTGAAAGACACGCAGTTATACGGGACGGCATGCAGCAGGCGCGGCATGCGTGGGGTATCCCGTTTCCCCCATACTCGAATAATAGGTAAGTACGGCTTACCTATCAAGCAGACTCGCTGGTGCCGATCTGGTCGGAGAGCCGTGCAAGACTTTCCTCGCGTCCGATCAACACCATCACCTCGAAAATTCCCGGCGACACCGTACGACCGGTCAGCGCCGCGCGCAGCGGCTGCGCAATCTTGCCGAGCTTTAATCCCTTGGCCTCGGCGAAATCACGCATTGCCGCGTCGATCGCCGGCACGCTCCACTCTCCAAGCCCGCTCACAAGCTCGTAAACTTCGCCCAGGGTCGTGCGCGCATCCTCTCTCAGCAGCTTCTTCGCCGCGTCGTCGGGGCGGATCGGGCGCGTCGCATAGATGAACTGGGCGAGATCGATGAGTTCGAGTACGGTCTTGGCACGCGGCTGCAACTCGGGCAGGGCGGCCAGGACCGTGTCCTTATGCGCGGTCAGTCCTGCATGGTCTTCCATCCTGCCAATCTCGTGCGCCGTCGCAACCATGACGTCATAGAGGTAGGCAGGCTCGGACTGGCGGATATAGTGCCCGTTGACGCTCTCGAGCTTGACGAAATCGAAGCGAGCCGCACCCTTGTTCAAGTCATCGAGCCCGAACCACTCGATCATCTGCTCGCTCGAGAAGATCTCGTCGTCCTCGTGGCTCCAGCCGAGTCGCGCCAGATAGTTGCGCAGCGCCTCTGGCAGATACCCCATCTGCCGATAGGCTTCGACGCCGAGCGCACCATGGCGCTTGGAAAGCTTGGCGCCATCGGGTCCGTGAATGAGGGGGATGTGCGCCATGTCGGGAACGGTCCACCCCATGGCGTTGTAGATGACGATCTGCCGGGCGGCATTCGTCAGGTGATCATCGCCGCGGATGATGTGAGTTACGCCCATGTCGTGGTCGTCGGCAACGACCGCAAGCATGTAGGTCGGGGTCCCATCCGAACGCAGGATGATGAAGTCGTCGAGATTCTCGGTCTTGAAGACCACTTTGCCCTGCACATGATCGTCCACGACGATCTCGCCCGAAAGCGGCGCCTTGATGCGGATCACCGGGGCGACACCTTCCGGTGCCTCCGAGGCGTCGCGAACGCGCCAATAGCCATTGTAGCGTGGCGGCAGGCCGGCAGCCCGGGCCTCCTCGCGCATCTGCGCCAGCTCCTCGGGCGAGCAATAGCATTTATACGCTTGCCCGCGTGCCAGCAGTTCGTTGGCAATCTCGGCATGGCGCGCAGCGCGCGAGAACTGCAGGATCGGCTCATCGTCCCAGTCGAGCCCGAGCCATTTGAGGCCGTTGTAGATCGCCTGCACGGCAGCCTCGGTCGAGCGTTCCCGGTCCGTGTCCTCGATGCGCAGCAACATCTTGCCGCCCGTTTTGCGGGCATAGGCCCAGTTGAACAGGGCAGTGCGGGCGCTGCCAATGTGCAGGAAGCCCGTGGGAGATGGAGCAAAGCGGGTAACGACCTGTGACATGACGCCGTAATGGTTGGACGAATTCGGCCCCGTGTGTAGCATAGGTTGCCGGTAGCGCAAGGGCAGAGGGGGCGCGCGGGTGACGAGTGCCGCGCCAATGCGGCAGCAAGTCGGGCCTATGCCGTGCACCCTTCTCGAAACGATGAGGCCGCTTCGCAAGATAGCAAGCGCGAGGCGGGGGCAGGGGGCAGGTGACGCAAGAAATCGCGCAGGCAGCGCTTGCCGAAACACCCGCGCATGTGCGCCCTCCCGTGTCACCACGGCCCTTGTTGCCGCAGTTGCGGCGCGAGACGCAAAAACCTGGCTGGCGAGATCACCTGACTGCGTCCTTCGTCCACTCCCTCGAGCAGCGCCGGCTGATCGTCCTTGCGCCCTTTGCCCTCATAGCCGGACTCATCGTTTATGCCGCGTTGCCGATGGAGCCAGCCTCATCGGCAATGCTTTCCGTCGCCGCCGTGCTCGCCCTCGCGGCAGTCGCAACCGTGCGCGCGCTCCATGTCCAGCGCGTTGTTGCGCTCGCCTTCGCCATTGCGCTTGGCGCGTGTCTCCTCATCGTGCATGGCCAGCTCTGGGGCAGCAAAATGCTGGCCTATCCCGCCTATGGAACCTACGAGGCAGTTGTGGACGAGGTGCTCTCCGCCTCTGAGGACGCGCGGCGGATCGTCGTGTCGCAACTCACGCCTTTGGGAGACTCGCGCCCGGTCGACATCCGCCGCGCCCGCCTCGTCGTGCCGGCAGAACCTGTCCTGGCGGCGGGGGATCGTATTCGCGCCAATCTACGCCTGGCCCCGGTGCCCGGGCCGATTCTGCCCGGCGCCTTCGACGGTCAGTTTCACGCCCACTTCGCCGGTATCGGGGCGTATGGCACCGTTACCAGCGGCCTGGAACTGCTTGCTCTTAATGAGGATATCAATCCGATACGAGCGATCGACGATGTTCGCCAGGCGATTGCAGACCGGGTGGGTGCGGCGCTTGAGGAGCCGGTAGCTTCGATCGGCAGGGCCATGATCGTCGGAGATCAAAGCCAGCTGACCGACGAAACCCGTGACGTCATGGCCGGCGCAGGACTCGCCCATGTCTATTCTATCTCCGGCCTGCATCTGTCTATCGTTGCCGGTGGCATTTTCGCCGTCGCCCGTTTCCTGCTGGCAGCGCTGGGGATTGGCCTGGGCAGACTGCCTGCCAAGAAGCTGGCGGCGATTATCGGTATTGTGGGGGCCTGCGGTTACCTGCTGTTGGCTGGCGGCGTCGCCAACGTGCCGGCCTTCCGCTCCACATTGATGTTGACGCTCGTCTTCGGTGCGGTTCTTGCAGGCCGGCGCGCCCTCACCATGCGCAACGTGGCTCTTGCGGCGCTCGTCATCATCCTCATCGATCCGGCCAATGTCTTTCGCGCCAGCTTTCAGCTCTCCTTCGCGGCCGTCATTGCCCTGATCGGCATTTACGAGCTGCCGCGCGAATCTCGTCCGGGGACGCGCGGCCTCGTTGGACGCGTCGTGCATAATGTCGGCGTGACAGCGCTGACGAGTTTCATCGCGGGCGCCGCAACGCTTCTCTTCTCGGCTTACCATTTCCAGCAGACCGCGCCTTTAGGCGTCATCGGCAACGTCCTTGCACTGCCGATCGTCGGCTTTGTCATCATGCCGTCGGCAGTTATTTCGGTGCTGCTCATGCCTTTCGCCCTCGAAGCGCCCGTCGTGCAACTGATGGGCTGGGGTATCGAGCAGATGCTGACCATTGCCGGCTACGTCTCCACCTGGAGCGCCGGTCTCGAAACCAATCCGCTGCTGACCCCGGCTGCGCTGGTCATCGGTCTCGCGGGCCTTGGCTGGTTCGCCTTCCTCAAGGACTGGTGGCGTCTCCTTGGCCCGGCTTTGGCGCTGCCACTGGTGCTCCTCTTCGGCATTGATCAGCGTCCACACGTTCTCATTGCCGATACGACTCAGGCCGTGGCCATCGAGACCGCGGATGGCATGGCGTTGCTGGACGGGCGCACCGGCAGCTTCGCCGTCGACGTCTGGTCCGAACACTATGCCATCGAAATCGCCCCGGCCCTGCAAGGAGCAAGCTGCGATAGCCTCGCCTGCATCTATGCCAATGACGCCTATTCGATCGCTCTCGTCGAAAGCCCCGATGCCTTCGCTGAAGATTGCGGGCGCAACGATCTCGTCATAACCCGCCTCTACGCACCGCTTTTCTGCCAATCCCTCGCCCAGGTGGTCGACGCTTCCTCAATTGCCGAGGGCGGCGTTCACTGGATGCGCTGGAACGCAGCCGCCGGCAGATTCGATATCCGAACGGCCATAAACCAGAACCGACCTTGGCGCCCCCGATACACGGCCGGAAGCTAGCGGCGTCTGTGGTCGAGCGGTGGTGAGAGCGGCTGTGGCGGACTGGAAAACCGACCCCATACCGAACCCCTAAACCCTCCACCACGCCGATCGTCATCCCGGCGAAGGCCGGGACCCATCCCGGACGTTTTTACCCGAGCAGGATGTGAAGCGGGCACGAAAATGGTGCTTCGTTCATAGACCTTGCGGCTGTGGGTACATCTCAGGCTGGATCCCGGCCTTCGCCGGGATGACGATCGGGGAATGGCCCAGGCGCAGCCGTCTAAATGCGGATCAGCGGTTCAGGCAGGCCCTGAACATCGAGCTCGATGGCAAAGACGCTGCCCGCATGGGGTTCCTCGGCAAGTTGCTCAGCGCTCAAGCCCTGTCTGGCCGAGGTGATGAACAGCGTTCGGTATTCGGGTCCGCCAAACGCGGGGCAGGTGACCTGGCTCACCGGGAGTTCGATGATGCGATCGATCGACCCGTCGGGTGCGTGCCGCACCACGCAGCTGCCGCCCCAGCGCGCGTTCCAGAGATAGCCTTCGCTATCGATCACTGCCCCGTCGGGATACCCTCGATGGTCCGACACATCGGCGAAAATCGTCCATTCGCCGATCGGCAGGCCGGTCTCCGGGTCGGTCTCGCAGGTTAGGATCTGCTTGCTGGGCGTGTCGGCGAAATAGGCTCTGCGCCCGTCGGGAGAAAAGCAGATCGCGTTCGGTGTGCTGATATCCGCCAGCAGGCGCGCAAGCTTGCCGTCACGGTAGCGATAGACCGCGCCACCGGGGCTATCCCCCTCCTTGCGCATGGTGCCGATCCAGAAACCGCCCGCACGGTCGACCCGGCCATCGTTCGAGCGGTTTCGTCGATCGTCGGCCTCGATCGGCAGGATCAGGTTCTGCCTACCGCTCTCGAGATCGAGCTGTTTCAGGCCTGTTTCCGTCGCGATCGCCAGGCGATTGCGGTCGATCACGGCGGCGGCTGACGCCGCTTCCTCGAACGTCCATGTCTGCACCATCGCGCCCGATGCAGTGGCCGCAAACATCTGTTTGTTGTTGATGTCGAACCAGAACAGCTCATTGCGCAGTGGATGCCAGAATGGCCCTTCGCCGAGCGCCGAGCGGCAGTCGATCAGTAGTTCGGCCAAGGGACTCATGGCTCCATGCCCTTGTCATAGGCAGTAACGGCAAGCCGGGCTTTCTCGCTCACGTCCTTTGCGCTCGCGCCAGGCTTATAGAGAAAGCTGCCAAGCCCGAAGCCGGTGCATCCGGCCGTGAAATACTCCCGGAAATTTCCCGGATTGGCGCCACCCACCGCGTAGATCGGCAACTCCGGCGGCAGCACCGCCTTCATTGCCTTGATGCCTTTTGCTCCAAGCGCTTCAGCCGGAAAGACCTTGAGGCCCGTAGCTCCGTGGCGAATGGCGCGGAAAGCATCGGTAGGGGTAAAGACACCGGGATAGGACTCCAGCCGCAATCGCACTGTCCGCTTGATCACCGACTTCCTGGTATCTGGCGAAACGATGAATGTGCCTCCCGCGTTGGAGACGGCCTCGACCTGATCTTTGCTCAGCACGGTTCCCGCGCCAATGATAGCCTTGCCGGAAAGGGCGCTGGCAGCGAGCGCGATGCTGGTCAGCGCATCGGGCGAGTTCAGCGGCACCTCGATCATCGTGATCCCCGCCGCAGCGAGGGCTTCGCAGACCTCTACCACGTCGCTCGGGGTGATGCCGCGCAGGATTGCGATGATGTGACGATGGTCGCGCATGGACAGTCCTAACTCGAGAATTCGCGCGCTGCCCTCAGGCCTGCGAGCGTTGCATCGGCGGCATCGATGATGCGCGCTTTGCCTCCAAGTCGTTCAATCGCTTCTGCATAGAGCATGGAGAGCATCGGTGATCCGATAACCGGTATGTCACCCGTTCCGATCAGCTCCTTACGGGCCCCGACCTCGGCACCGATCAGGAGCCCGGAAAGATATCCGTCGCACCAATCCGCTCCGCGCCCGGACAGTAGCGAGGCTGCGCGCAGGGTGAAAAGCCTGCTCGTCAAATCCTGCGGCTTTGCGATCCCCATGTCGAGCCCGGCCCGGAAGCCCTCAGCCCGCTTTGGGCCCTCAGTTTCGCCCTCGAGTGACTGACGCAACAGCGAATATTGGCGCAGCAACTCATAGAGTTCCCCCGTCATCGCGGTGGTGAAGCTTGCGAGCCGTGCGCCTTCGACCAACGCCCATTTCGAATGTGTCCCAGGCATGCAGACCGGCCCGGCATAGCCCGGAACGATGCGGCTGAGCCCAAGCAGCTGGGTTTCCTCGCCGCGCATGACGTTTTCAGAGCCGGGCGCCTTCTGGCAAACACCAGGCAGGATGCGCACCCGTAAGCCACCCGAAGGCATTGGCGGTGAAATCGCGCCCTCGACCAGTCCGCGCAGGTCCGCCGGAGCGTCGAGATACGGCGCTTCCATCCAGCCCTGCCGGGCGCCGGCCATTCCCGAGATCAGTACATCTCCCGATGCGCCCTCATAGTGGCCGGCAAGCACTTCGCTCAGCGCTGCGGGATACCCATCAGGCGTCAGTCGGCCCATGCCCTTGTCGGATGTGCTGACGAATGTCACCGCACCATCGTATCCGATGCCCCATGCCCGCAGGTTGGAGGTCCCCCAGTCAACCGCGATCCAGTTCGTGCGACTGCTCAATCTTCTCCCCCCGCCGCTCCCTCTCTTGCTTGCCACATCGGCGCCGAAAACGCCAGACGCTCCAACGGGATAATCCGGCCGGGAGAACTGTGCGGCCGCTACATGGGATCCCTTGACGCGCGCGCGAACAGTCGAACCCCGCCGCAGGATCAATTGCCGCCACCTGAAATCCGGCTCGAACCTCTTTCCATACAAGCCTGGCGGCGGTTACAAGAATGACGATGGATTGACCGTCGCCCGACGGCCTGAGTTGAGGATAATCCCGATGACAAGCAAGACCGACGCTCCCGCCCACGGGCAAACGGTCGCGTCCGGAAAACTGCGTTCGCGCGCCTGGTTCGATAACCCGGACAATCCGGATATGACGGCGCTCTACCTCGAGCGCTACATGAACTACGGCCTTTCGCGCGAGGAACTGCAATCGGGTAAGCCGATCATCGGCATCGCCCAGACCGGCTCCGACCTCTCGCCCTGCAACCGCCATCACCTGGTCCTTGCCGAACGCGTGCGCGAAGGCATCCGCGAAGCCGGCGGCATCGTCCTGGAATTCCCGGTCCATCCCATTCAGGAAACCGGCAAGCGCCCCACAGCCGGCCTCGACCGTAACCTGGCCTATCTCAGCCTCGTCGAAGTGCTCTACGGCTATCCGCTCGATGGCGTGGTGCTGACCATCGGTTGCGACAAGACCACGCCCGCCATGCTGATGGGCGCGGCAACCGTCAATATCCCCGCCATCGCCCTCTCAGTAGGCCCGATGCTCAATGGCTGGCACCGCGGCGAGCGTATCGGCTCCGGCACTATCGTGTGGAAAGCCCGGCAAATGCTCGCTGCCGGCGAGATCGGTTATGAGCAGTTCATCGAACTCGTCGCCTCGTCAGCGCCGTCCGTCGGTTTCTGCAACACCATGGGCACCGCCTCGACCATGAATTCGCTCGCCGAGGCGCTCGGAATGCAGCTGCCCGGCTCGGCTGCCATTCCGGCGCCTTATCGCGACCGCCAGGAGATGGCCTACCGCACCGGCAAGCGTATCGTTGAAATGGTGCGTGAGGACCTCAAGCCCTCAGACATTCTGACGCGGGACAATTTCCTTAACGCTATCGTCGTCAACTCGGCCATCGGCGGCTCCACCAATGCTCCGATCCACATCAACGCCATCGCCCGCCATATCGGGGTCGAACTGACCATAGAGGAATGGCAGACCCACGGGCACAAGGTTCCGCTGCTGCTCAACATGCAGCCCGCCGGCGAGTATCTGGGCGAAGACTACTATCATGCCGGCGGCGTCCCGGCCGTTATCAACGAGTTGATGAAGCAGGGCCTTATCCGCGAGGATGCCCCTACCGTCAACGGCAGGTCGATCGGTGAGAACTGCCACTTCACCACCATTCAGGACCCGAACGTCATCCGACCCTTCGACCAGCCCCTGATGCAGGACGCCGGCTTCCTCGTGCTGCGGGGGAATCTCTTCGACAACGCCATCATGAAGACCAGCGTCATCAGTCCCGAGTTCTACGAGCGCTACCTCTCGAACCCCGACGACCCCTATGCCTTCGAGGGCAGGGCGGTGGTGTTCGATGGTCCCGAGGATTATCACGCGCGCATCGACGATCCCGCGCTCGCGATCGACGAGCATACACTCCTCTTCATGCGCGGCGCCGGGCCGGTCGGCTATCCGGGCGCGGCCGAGGTGGTCAACATGCGCCCTCCCGATTACCTCATCAAGAAGGGCGTCCATTCACTTGCCTGCATTGGCGATGGTCGCCAGTCCGGCACGTCCGGCTCGCCTTCAATCCTCAATGCGTCCCCGGAAGCGGCGGCGGGCGGCAATCTCGCCATTTTGCGGACCGGTGATCGGGTACGCATCGACCTCAATACGGGCGAAGCCAACATTCTCATTTCCGATGAGGAAATCGAAAACCGCCGGCGCGAACTCGCAGAAGCGGGCGGATATCAGTACCCCAAACACCAGACGCCCTGGCAGGAAATCCAACGCGGCATCGTCGACCAACTCGGCAATGGTGCAGTGCTCAAACCTGCGGTTGCCTATCAGCGCATTGCGCAAACTGAAGGCATCCCGCGCGACAACCACTGATCATCAGTCCAAAGGCTCGCCCTTCGGCGAGCCCACACTTCTCAGTACCTGCGCAGCAGCCCCACGAGCCGTCCCTGCACCTTGACCCGCTCCGGCCCAAAAATGCGCGTCTCATAAGCCGGGTTAGCCGCCTCGAGTGCGACGGAGTTGCCCTTGCGGCGCAGGCGCTTGAGAGTGGCCTCCTCGTCATCGACGAGCGCGACGACGATTTCGCCCGTTGCGGCCGAGTCCTGCTTCTTGATCAGCACGGTGTCGCCATCGAAGATACCGGCCTCGACCATGGAATCGCCGCGCACTTCCAACGCGAAGTGTTCGCCTGCTCCCAACATCTCGGGCGGCACCATGATGGTGTGCGAGTGGTTCTGGATGGCCTCGATCGGCACGCCCGCTGCGATGCGCCCCATCACCGGCACCGAAACCGGCCGTGCGTTGTCCGCATCGGCCGGCGCATTGATGCGGGCAGGGGGCGTCGCCACCTTGCCGAGATTGCCCTCGATCACATTAGGCTCGAACCGCGCCTTGCGCCCGCCAAGCGACGGGTTCATGGAATCGGGAAGCCTGACCACTTCGAGCGCGCGAGCCCGGTTCGGCAGCCGACGGATGAAACCACGCTCCTCCAGCGCGGTGATCAGCCGGTGAATTCCCGATTTGGAGGCAAGATCGAGCGCCTCCTTCATCTCGTCGAATGAGGGAGGGATGCCGCTTTCCTTCATCCGTTCATGGATGAACATCAGCAGTTCGTGTTGTTTGCGCGTTAGCATGGCACCCCTCGACCGGCAATTAGAACCGGGAATCAGAACAAAGACTGAACGATATTACTTGTTCCAGTTATGTTCTGCAATAGAGCGGTGAATATCCCGTTACCTTCCGGCAGGCCGGTGCTGCGCGACCGCTGCTATCGTGCAGGACCTTCCCGGGATCGTGCAGGACCGGTGCAACGGCGGGATGAAGATTGCCAGTACTCAGGGAATCCGCAAATGACCGACGCGGGGAGCGTCGGCGGAAGGAGGGAGTACGTCATGAGATTGGAATTGCGAGCTATTTCGGTTCTCGCGCTGATGGTCGCCGGCACCGCCGGTGCGGCGGCGCAGGACGAGCAGGAGAGCGTCGGGCGCGGTTGGCCGGTCGAGCCGATCGCCGGCGAGACGGTCGGTGCCGGCAGCATCTATGGTGGTGACGATGTCTTCGGCGCCCCGGCCGGTGAAGTGCCCGAGGGCGTCGAACCGTTGCCGGTCGATCTCTTCACGACCACGGACTTCTATGCTGATCGCGACCTATGGAGCGATCCGCGTTATTTCCGCTGCAACAGCGCCGTGGCGATCGAGGACATGTGGGGCGCCTACCCGAACTCGGACCCACAGAACAATGAAGATCCCGCCCAGACCCCTTGGGGCATGTGCGACCGGGATTATCCTCGCGAAGCCATCGTCAGCCCCTATCCCTTCGCTACCGCCCAGGAGCATTATGAGGCGCTGCTGGCCGAGACTGAAGCCAAGGGCGGGCCGAGCGAACCCGATTTCGAAATGCTCGAGACTTGGAACGGGCGCTATCAGATCACCGGCCCCACTCTGTTCGAGGACGGCAAGTCGATCGAGGGTCGCGGCCAGTGGAACTACATGCACATCAATCAGGTGCCCACGATCCTGTCGCTCCTGACTGAAGAATACCAGACCCGGTTCGTTCAGCAGACCTATCACACCGGCGTCACCAATGCCCATCAGTGGCCGGCCTCCTATTGCTGGCCGGAAGGCTTCATGCGCTTCTTCCACTGGCCGGCCATGTTCACCGTCGACCTGATGGCAACACCCAAAATGGTGCAGTGGCTTGGCGGCACGGCGGACAACTTCCTGCGTCATATCCAGATCGGGCGCGAGTTCAATATGGAAGGGGCCATCCCGCGTCTGGGTGAGGATGTGCCGCGCTGGTACGGCGAAACCATCGGCTTCTGGGATGACGATGCGCTGATCACCTGGACATCCAACATCCAGGGCTGGACCGTGCACAGCGCCTTCGAATTCTCCAACCAGCTCCAGACCGTAGAGATCTACACGCCGCGCTATGACGATGCCGGTGAGTTCATCGGCCTGCTGCACGAAGCCGTGTTCTACGACCCTGAAGCCTTCGTCGAACCGCTGCGCATTGTGCGAGCACTCGATCGTTCCGGCGCACTCAACGAGGGTAACCCCTACGTCTTTGTCGAGTGCAACCCGACGATCTTCCCGATTGATGGCTATCAGCAGAACATCACGCCGGGCCAGACCTTCGAGTATCGGGTTCCCGACATGTTCGGTCGTCCCTGGGCTGAGATCTGGGAGCGTTATCACGAAGAGAACATGACCCCACCGGACGAAACCGAAGGCCTTTTCGGCTTCTAAGGGCCTGAACTGCAGCTTGCTTCCCTCTCCCCTCGTGGGAGAGGGACAGATTTTTCTGCGTTCAGCAGAAAATCAGGGTGAGGGGTTGCGAGGCCGCCGCAAGCATAAGGCATCGGGCCAGGTCCCTGGATCCCCAAGCCCTTCCCACGCGGCCTCAATCGCACGATCCGGATTAAAACCCGTTCAGCGGCAGCACGTCCACCAAAGCGCCTTCGTCCTGGCCCGGATCGTTCTCGGCCTGAACGATGAGCAAGTCGGCTCCCGCCAGTGACGATGTATGGCCGCTATCGGTTTGCGCGATAGGCTCGACTGCAGCGCGCCCATCGATCAGGACGGTTCTCGCCCGCAGGAAATGCCGGCGAGAACCATTGGGCGGCATTGGCGCGGCAAGCGGCAGACGCATCGGTCCCGGGCCCTCATACCCAAGCCAACGACGTAGCGCCGGTATTATGAAGACACGAGCCGTGACCATCGCGGAAACCGGATTGCCCGGCAGGCCGAACACCAGCGTGCGCCCATAGACGCCAAACATCAGCGGCTTGCCCGGCCGCATGTTGATGCGCCAGAAATCGAGCTCGACGCCGAGCGAGCGCAACACTTCCTGGACGATGTCGCGATCGCCGACACTGGCGCCGCCGGTGGTGACGAGAACTTCGGTCCCCTCCGCAAAGATATCCTGCAGCCGCTCGGTCAATAGCTCACGGTGGTCACCGATGATGCCATGGTCCTCCACCGTTTCGGCATAGGGCGCCAGCAGCGGAACGAGGCCGTAGCTGTTGGAGGCAACGATCTGTCCCGGCTCCAGTGGCGAACCTGGCAGGACGAGTTCGTCCCCCGTCGCCAGCACGGCGATGCGTGGCCGCGCCGCGACAGTCAGTGTTGCGGCGTTTGCCGCCGCTGCCAAAGCCAGCTTGAACGGATCCAGCAGAGTGCCGGCCTTGATCAGGGTCTGGCCGGCGGCAAAATCATTGCCGATGGGCCGTACGCTGCGGCCCGGTTGTGGACGTTCGGTGAAGCGCACCGAATTGCCTACGGCGTGCGCCTCTTCCTGCATGATCACCGCGTCGGCGCCTTCAGGAACGGGAGCGCCGGTGAAAATGCGAACGCATTGGCCTGAGCCGACCACGCCATCGAACCCGGCTCCTGCTTGCGAGATACCGATAAGACTGAGTGCGTGCCCCTCGACGATGTCCTGCGCCCGCACGGCATAACCATCCATGGCGCTGGCATTGAAAGGCGGCTGGTCATGCGCGGCAATGAGTGGGGCAGCGAGCACGCGCCCATGCCCCTCTGCCAATGGCACCCTTTCGGGCTCCACCGGCGGCACCCTTGCCAGAATGCGCTGCAGCGCTTCGTCAACGGGTAGCAGGCTCATGATGTGCGGGCGAAATCGCCGGATTTGCCGCCGCTCTTTTCCACCAGCCGCAGGTCGGTGACCGTCATCGCCCGATCGATTGCCTTGGCCATGTCATAGAGCGTCAGTGCCGCCGTCGAGGCTGCGGTAAGCGCCTCCATCTCGACCCCGGTCTGTCCGGTTGTCTCGGCTGTGGCGACCACATGCAGCCGCCCGCCGTCGCTTGTCGGCTCGATCTCGAGCGTCACCTTGGTCAAGGGGATGGGATGGCAGAGCGGGATCAGTTCGGACGTCTTCTTGGCGGCCATGATCCCGGCGATGCGCGCTACGGCGAGCGCGTCGCCTTTCTTCAACGTACCGCCGGTGATTGCGCCGACCGTTTGCGGCTCGGCAACGACGAAGGCCTCCGCGACCGCCCGGCGGCGGGTCGCCGTCTTGTCGCCAATATCGACCATTTGTGCCTGGCCCTGCGCGTCGAGATGCGTGAGCCCGTCGGAGGCCATCAAACGACCTCTTCGCCGTAGAGCAGGGCGCGCGTCGCCGCCACCACATCCTGTTGCCGCATCAGGCTCTCGCCGACCAGGAACGTGCCGATGCCGGCTTCCCTTTCGAGCGTGCGCACATCCTCATGGTTGACGATGCCGCTCTCGCTGACCAGCAGCTTTCCCTCCGGCACGCCCACGGCCAGGTTGATCGAGGTCTCGAGCCGCGTTTCGAACGTACGCAGGTTGCGATTGTTGATGCCGATGAACTCGGCATCAAGCGCCAGCGCACGGTCGAGCTCCAACTGGTCGTGCACCTCGACCAGCGCATCCATGCCCCATTCCTGTGCCGCATCGAGCAGGTATCGCGCAGCATCGTCGTCGACGGCGGCAAGAATGATCAGAATGCAATCGGCACCCCAGGCACGCGCTTCGGCTACCTGGTAGGTCTCGAACATGAAGTCCTTGCGCAGCACCGGTAGGTTGGTCGCAGCCCGCGCCTCGATCAGATAGCTCGGTGAACCCTGGAAGGAGGGGCGATCGGTCAGCACCGAGAGGCACGCCGCACCTGCCGCCTCGTAGCTGCGCGCGATTTCGGCCGGGTTGAATTCCGGGCGGATCAGCCCCTTTGAAGGGCTAGCCTTCTTGACCTCTGCGATCAGCGCGTATTGGCCCGCCGCTCGCTTGGCCTTCAGCGCATCGAGGAAGCCGCGCGGCGGCGTCTGGTCGTGCGCCTGCGCTACCACTTCCGCCCAGGGCCGCATGGATTTGGCCGCCGCGATCTCCTCGCGCTTATAGGCTTCGATTTGCGTGAGGATGTCGCCCATCAGTCTTGCCCGTTCGAAACCGCGATCAGGCGCTCCAACGTTGCCCGCGCCTGTCCGCTGTCGATGACATCGGCAGCAATGCGCGCGCCGGTGCGCAGATCCCCAACCTTGTCGGCCACGATCAGTGCCGCTGCCGTATTGAGCAGCACGATATCGCGATAGGGGCTCGGCTCGCCTGCAAGAACCCCGCGCAAAGCTGCAGCATTGTGCTCCGGATCGCCACCGAGCAGATCGTCGAGCCGCGCACGCGGCAGGCCGGCATCTTCCGGCGTGACCTCGAAGCTGCGCAGGTCACCATCCGCGATCTGCGCAACGAAGGTAGCACCCGTGGTCGTGATCTCGTCGAGCCCATCGCTGCCGCAGACGACCCAAGCCTTGCGCGCGCGGTTGGCGAGCAGCGCGGCGGCCACCGGCTCGACCCACTGCCTGTCATAGACGCCGAGCAGATACCGCCGCACGCCTGCCGGGTTAGATTGCGGCCCGAGCAGGTTGAACATCGTGCGCACGCCCAGCTCCGCCCGTGACGGGCCCACATGCTTCATCGCCGGATGATGGGCCGGCGCGAACATGAAGCCGATGCCGGTTTTCTCGATGCATGTCGATATCTCGTCCGGCGTCAGGTCGAGCCTGATGCCCAGCGCCTCCAGCGCCTGCGACGAGCCGGATTTGGACGAAAGCGCGCGGTTGCCGTGCTTGGCGATCGGAACCCCGGCAGCCGCGGCGACGATGGCGCTCGCCGTCGAGATATTGAGCGTTCCGACGCCGTCCCCGCCGGTGCCCACGATATCCACCGCCTCCTCGGGCGCTTTCACGGGCACCATCTTGGCGCGCAGGATCGAAACCGCCGCTGCGATCTCGCCGACCGTTTCCCCCTTGACCCGCATGCCCATCAGAAAGGCGCCGATCTGGCTCGGCGTCGCCTCGCCGTCCATGATCGTGGTCATGACCGAGCGCATTTCCTCGCCAGTCAGATCCTGATGAGTGGCGATCTTGTTGAGCGCAGCTTTGATGTCCATCAGGCGGCCTTGCCGAGGTTGAAGTCGCGGGCAATGTTGAGAAAATTCTGCAGGAGCCCATGCCCGTTCTCGGAAGCGATGCTCTCCGGGTGGAACTGCACGCCATGCACCGGCAGCGTCCTGTGCTGCAGGCCCATGATCACCCCGTCATCGGTCTTGGCCGTCACCTCGAGCACGCCCGGAAGCGTCTCAGGCTTGACCGTCAGCGAGTGGTAGCGCGTCGCCTCGAACCCGGCATTGAGGCCCCGGAACACACCCTTGCCGATGTGATTGATGCGGCTGGTCTTGCCATGCATCAGCTCCGGCGCCCGGATCACCTCGCCACCCATCGCCTGGCCGATCGCCTGATGGCCGAGGCACACCCCCAGCATCGGGATTTCGGCCTTGAACCGATCGATCACGGCAAGGCAGACGCCCGCCTCGTTGGGTGTGCACGGCCCCGGCGAGAGCACGATGGCCTCGGGCGCCATGTCCGCGATCTCATCGAGCGTGATCTTGTCGTTGCGCCGTACGATGATCTGCGCCCCCAATTCCCCGAGGAAGTGCACGAGGTTGTAGGTGAAGCTGTCGTAATTATCGATGACGAGCGTTCTGGTCATTGCCCGATCCTTGCCTCTCCCGCATAGCGTAGCGCCTCCTCGGCGGCGCTGAAAAGGGCGCGGGCCTTGTTTTCGCATTCGAGCTGCTCGAGCTCTGGCTTGCTGTCGGCGACGATCCCGGCGCCCGCCTGCACATAAAGCCTGCCATCCTTGAGGATCGCGGTACGCAATACGATACAGGTGTCCATGGTGCCGTCGGCGCCGAAATAGCCGACGCATCCGCCATAGATTCCGCGCCTGGATTTCTCCAGTTCGTCGATGATCTCCATCGCCCGCACCTTTGGCGCACCCGAGACCGTGCCTGCCGGGAAGCCGGCCGAGAGCGCGTCGACGAAGTCATACTGCGGATCGAGCTCGCCCACGACATTCGAGACGATGTGCATGACGTGCGAATAGTATTCGAGGAGGAACTTGTCGGTGACCTTGACCGTCCCGATCCGCGCCACCCGGCCGACATCGTTGCGCCCGAGATCGAGCAGCATCAGGTGTTCGGCAAGTTCCTTCGGGTCGGACAAAAGTTCATCGGCGAGTTCCCGGTCGCGGGTCGGCGTTGCACCCCGTTTGCGCGTACCTGCGATCGGGCGGATCGTCACCTCGTCATTCTGCACGCGTACCAGGATTTCCGGGCTCGATCCCGCAACCTGGAAGCTCCCGAAATCGAGGAAATACATATAGGGCGACGGATTGGTGCGTCGTAGCGCCCGGTAGAGCGCTGTCGCGGGCAGGCCAAACTCGGCTTCGAACCGCTGGCTCAGCACCACCTGGAAGATGTCGCCGGCCTTGATGTACTCCTTGGCCCGCGCGACCATCTCGTCATATTCGGCAGCGCTGGTATTACTCTTGACCTCCAGCTTGGTGATGTCGGCAAGATCGCTCGTGTAGGGCAGGGCGCGCGCCAGCCGTCCGGTCGCGTCGTCGATCCGCCCCTCAGCCGCTTCGAACGCTTGTCGCGCCGTGACGCCTTCGCGCGGATAGACCGGGGCTGTGAGGTAAAGCTCGTCCTTGAGCGTGTCGAAGATCGCCAGCAGGGAAGGCCGCATCAGCGTCGCTTCGGGAAGCTGCAGGTCGTCCGGATTGCTGTCCGGCAGCACTTCCATGTAGCGCACCATCTCGTAGCCGAGATAGCCGTAGATTCCCGCCGATTGCGGCGGCAGGCCCTCGGGCATCTCGATCTTGGAGGCAGTCACGAGATCGCGCAGCGCATCGAGTGGGTCCTGGTCCAGCGCCTCGAAAGCATCGCGTTGCGTCAGCGCCGAGCGGTTGATCCTTGCCTTGCCGCCTTCAACGCAGAGCAGAACATCCGGTTCGAGACCGATGATCGAGTAGCGCCCGCGCACCGACCCGCCCTGCACCGATTCGAGCAGGAATGTGTGCTGGCGCCCTTCGGCGAGCTTGAGATACGTGCCAATCGGAGTTTCGAGGTCGGCGACGACGCGGCGCCAGACGATCTGGGCGAGCCCCAGTTCGTACCGTTCCGCGAACTGCTGGTAGAAGTCGTCGCCCATTTGGAGTTCCGAGTAGTGGCTACTGGTTGAGCGCAAGCGCCTGATCGAGCGCCTGCTGGTTGATGGTAAAGCCCGCGCTCCCACGCACTCCGTCGATGAACGAAGCCAGCAGATTGGTCTGGTTCTCGTTGGCAAGCGCCATGCGCGTCTGCTCGTCGAACTGATCGGCGCTGGCCGAAGTGACGTCGACGACTTCGAATACGACATGTTCGCCATTGGCGTTCACCGCCGAACCGTGATTATCCGGACCGCCAGCGAACACGACAGCAGCAACGTTCTGGTCGATCGGGGTGCCGCTAGTGTCGCCCGAGCGGGTGAACGCCGGCGACACCTGCGGGAACTGGTTGTATTGAGCCGCGACATCGGCCAGGGATGCGCCCTCGTCGAGCTGGGCCACGATCTCCTCGACCTGTTCTGCAGTCGCCTGCGTGAGCTGCTCCTGTGTCCAGGCGGCGGCGACCTCGTCGCGTACCTCGTCCAGCGTCTGGTCGCGGGCCGGCTCGATCGACTTCAGATCGAACCAGATATTGTTGTTCGAGCCAAGCACGACAGCCGGGGTCAGACGCCCTTCCTCGGCGGAGAACACGGCTTGCGCAACGCGCGTGCGCGCCTCCTGCGGTACGCCCTCGACACCTTCGAGCTCGGCACCCGCACGGGTCAGGGGCACCTCGACAATTTCGAGCCCGAAGCGCTCGGCAATGTCGGAAAGCGGCTGGAACGCAGCGCGAAGCGATTCGATCTGGTCGAGAACTTCTGCATATTCGTTGCGCGCCTGGGCAAGCGCGAGGTCATGGGCGATCTGGTCGCGAACCTCATCGAGCGACTGTTCGCCGCCTTCCTCGATGGCGCTGACATGCACGACGCGCTGGCCCGCTGCGCCCCCGATCACGGCATAGCCGCCTTCCTCGAGCCCGAAGGCAGCCTCGGCCAGCGCCGCGTCGGTGATCTCCGACTGGGCCTGCGTTCCAAGCGATGTCGGGGTGAGGCCAGCTTGCTCCACCGCGGTTTCGAACGGCGTTCCCTCTGCCGCGGCCTCTTCGAACTGGGCTGCCTGCTCATCGTTTTGCAGCACCACCTGTTCGATGGTGCGGCGTTCCGGCTGCACGAACTGGGCGCGGCGGCGCTCATATTCGGCGGCGATCTCTTCTTCGGGAATGGTCTTGGTGGCTGCCAGCGTTTCCGGCGTGAACGCCAGGATATCGATTGTCCGCGTCTCCGCTGTGCGGAACGCCGTCTGATTCTCGGTGAGGTATGCCGCCAGGTCTTCTTCGGTCGGTTCGGGCACCTCGATGCCGGTCTGGTTGACGACGAAGTAATCGACCGTGCGCGTGTCGTAGATATAACCGGCGAGCAGTTCTTCAGCCGCGTCAGGCGGCTCGACGTCGCCCAGCAGGGAGAGCGTGAGCTGTTCGCGCGCCGCCGTTTCGGTCTGGATGGAGAAATATTCCGTTTCGGTCACGCCGCTGCGCGCCAGTACCGTGGAAAAGGCTTCGGGATCGAACGTTCCGAGCGTTCCGGCAAAGGACGGGTCCTCACGCACCATTTCCGCCAGTTTTGCGTCGGAAACCCCGATTCCGAAGTCGCTCGCCAGATTATCCAGTGCCGCCTGCATGGACAGCTGGGCGAGAACCTGTGAGGGAATGCCAAGGCTCTGTGCTTCCTCGGCGGTCGGGACACGGCCATACTGTGAAGCGAACTGGTTGAGCTGCGTCTGGTAGGCGCGCTGGAACTCCAGCGTCGAGATATCCTGTCCGCCAACGCGTGCAACTGTATTGTTGCCGAGATCGATGATCACGTTGTTGATGCCGAACCCGGCCAGGCCGACGAGCAAGCATGCCCCCAGCACTTTGCCAGGCACAGATTTTGCAAAGTCGCGCAAACCATCGAGCATTTCGGGCGTTCCAATAACTGGTTCTGGGCTTTACCCCACAGGGCGCGGGATATTAGACAGGGACATCTCGGCGCCGCAAGGCGCTGTACTGCGCCGGGTTAGGGCAATCTCCGGCCCGGTGCAAGAGGCAGGGAGCAAACACCAAGTGACGACAAGCATTACCCCTCTTATTGCCGGTAACTGGAAAATGAACGGCACCATGCCGTCACTTAGCGAGTTGCAGACACTCGCCGGGTTACTGACGGCAGGGGAGGCGCCCCGCGCCGTGGTCGTCATTTGCCCGCCCGCCACCATGCTCGCGGCCGCCAGCGACCAGGGCGCCCATAGCGGCATACTAACCGGCGGACAGGACTGCCACTGGGAGGCCTACGGCGCCTATACGGGTGATATCAGTGCCGGCATGCTCGCCGACGCGGGCGCCCAGTTCGTCATCGTCGGCCATAGCGAGCGGCGCGCCGGTCATCACGAGACCGATGAAATCGTGCGCGCCAAGGCAGAAGCGGGCATTGGCGCGGGCCTCAAACCGATCATCTGCCTCGGTGAGACCGAGCAGGAGCGAGACAATGGCGAGGCGCAAGAGGTGGTGGCGCGCCAGCTTGCCGGGTCCGTGCCGGATGCCGCCGGTTCGCACGAGGTGATCATCGCCTATGAGCCTGTCTGGGCGATCGGCACCGGGCGCACCCCTACCCATGACGAGATCGAACAGATACATGGCACCATTCGTCGCCTGCTCATCGAGCGGTTCGGCGAGCGCGGTTCGCTGATCCGCATTCTCTATGGCGGTTCGGTCAAGCCGATCAATGCACGCGAGATTTTGAGCATAGAGAACGTCAACGGGGCGCTGGTCGGAGGCGCCAGCCTCTTGGCAAACGACTTCTACACCATTATCTCGGCCGTATAACGCGAAGGACGACGGTCGGGCGCCGTGTAAAAAGCGGTGCGAACGGCTGGCGTTTGTGCTGGCGGACGTGTAAGAGGCCGCATCCTTTTCATTTCGAGGTACCTGAGAACTCGCATGGCGAACGTCATTCTTGTTGCCTACCTGCTGATCGTCCTGGCGCTGATTGTGGTGATTCTGCTGCAGCGCTCGGAAGGCGGCGCGCTGGGCATCGGCGGCGGAGGCGGTGGCTTTATGACCGCGCGCGGCTCGGCCAATCTGCTCACGCGCACTACGGCGATCCTGGCAACGCTTTTCTTCGTGACCGCCATTGGCTTGACGGTGCTGAGCGAAATCGACCGCGGGAGTTCGAGCATTCTCGATCAGGCGGCCCAGGGCGCTGATGGCGCCCAGCCCACCAGCGTTCTCGATGCGCTCAATGCACTTCAGGGTGAGACCGGCGGCGGTGCCACCGCACCTGCGCCCGCGCCCGAAACGCAGCCCGCACCGGCGGGTGGCGCGTCCGATCTGGCCGTTCCGCAGGCGCCGGCTGAACAACCTGCCGCACCCGCGCAGGGCGAAACCGCTCCGGGCGATGACAATGCCATGGCGCCAGCCGCGCCGGCTATGCAACAAGAACCGACCATGCAGGCCGAGCCCACGATGCAGGCCGAGCCCACGATGCAGGCTGAGCCTACCATGCAGGCCGAGCCTACCATGCAGGCTGAGCCTACCATGCAGGCAACACCGGGAGCCGGCACCGGCACCACTCAAACGCCCGCTCCACCGGCGGGCAACTAATCCGCCGCAAGGCATCTGCGGAAGGGGATGGCGACATCCCCTTCTTCTTTTTGTGTAGGCGTGGAAATCCCGCTCTACGAATCGAAGCTGATCTGTGTAAGGTGATCGTCCATGGCTCGGTACGTATTCATCACCGGAGGCGTGGTCTCCTCGTTGGGAAAAGGTTTGGCGTCGGCGGCACTTGGCGCCGTGCTGCAGGCACGTGGCTACAAGGTCCGCCTGCGCAAGCTCGACCCCTATCTCAATGTCGATCCGGGCACGATGTCGCCAACCCAGCATGGCGAAGTGTTCGTGACCGACGATGGCGCCGAAACCGACCTGGACCTTGGCCATTATGAGCGCTTTACCGGCCGTTCGGCCAACAAGCGCGACAATATCACCACGGGCCGCATCTATTCCGATATCCTCGCCAAGGAGCGCCGGGGCGACTATCTTGGCGCGACCGTGCAGGTCATTCCGCACGTCACTGACGCTATCAAGAATTTCGTCATCGAGGGGAACGAGGAGTTCGACTTCGTCCTTGTCGAGATCGGCGGCACCGTCGGCGATATTGAAGGCCTGCCGTTCTTCGAGGCGATCCGCCAACTCGGCAACGAGTTGCCGCGCGGCCATGCGGCCTATCTGCACCTGACGCTGATGCCCTATATCCCTTCGGCCGGGGAGTTGAAGACCAAGCCGACCCAGCATTCGGTTGCCGAGCTGCGTTCCATCGGCATCATGCCCGACGTTCTGCTGGTGCGTTGCGACCGTCAGATTCCCGAGTCCGACAAGAAGAAACTCGCGCTCTTTTGCAATGTACGCGAAAGCGCCGTCATTCAGGGGCTCGACGTCTCCTCGATCTATGACGTGCCGCTCGCTTATCATAAGGAGGGGCTCGACCGCGAAGTTCTCGCCGCCTTTGGCATAACCGATGCACCCGAGCCGGACCTTTCCGCCTGGACGGAAGTTTCCTCGCGCCTGCACAACCCTGAGGGCGAGGTCAACATCGCCATTGTTGGCAAGTATACCGGCCTCAAGGATGCTTATAAGTCGCTCTCCGAGGCGTTGAGCCATGGCGGCATCGCCAACCGGGTCAAGGTCAATTTGCAGTGGATCGACAGCGAGATCTTCGAGCGTGAAGATCCTGCCCCATACCTCGAGCACATCCACGGCATTCTCGTGCCCGGCGGCTTCGGCGAGCGCGGCTCGGCCGGCAAGATCGAGGCCGCCCGCTTCGCCCGCGTGAAGAACGTTCCGTATTTCGGCATCTGCTTCGGCATGCAGATGGCCTGCATCGAGGCGGCCAGGAACACAGCGGGGATCAAGAACGCTTCCTCGAGCGAATTCGGCCCCACCAAGGACCCGATCGTCGGCATCATGACCGAGTGGGTGAAGGACAACGCGACTGAAACGCGCTCCGCCGAGGCCGATCTTGGCGGAACCATGCGTCTTGGTGCCTATCCGGCCCAACTGACCCGCGGCAGTCGCGTCGCCGATATCTATGGCACGACGCACATCTCCGAGCGCCACCGCCATCGCTATGAGGTCAACATGGAGTACCGCAAGGTACTCGAAAAGAACGGGCTGCTCTTCTCCGGTGTCTCACCCGATGGCCGGCTGCCTGAGATCGTCGAGCGCACCGACCATCCCTGGTTCATCGGCGTGCAGTTCCACCCGGAACTGAAGTCCCGCCCGTTCGAGCCGCATCCGCTCTTTGCCAGCTTCATCGAAGCGGCGATGGAGCAGAGCCGGCTGGTGTAAGGGCAGGGCGATGGCCGAGATCGTCAATCTGCGAACCGTCCGGAAGCGCCAGAAGCGCGAGGCGGAGCGTCGAGCCGCCGACGAGAACCGCATCCGGCATGGCCGTACCAAGGCCGAACGCACGAAAGACGCTGCCGAAAGGGCCCTCGCGGACAAGCGACTCCAGGGCCACAAGCGCGAGGACTGACTACCAGTCCACCTGGCAGACGCCGCCGGTGAACTGCTGGCTCTTCTCGGTATATTCGAAGATCTCGAGCTTGACCCCGTTCGGGTCCTTCATCCACGCCTGCCATGTGCCATCGGCGCCGAGCTTCTTGTCGGTGATCTCCACGCCCTTGCCGCGCACATGGGCGATGAACTCATCCATATTCTCGGCCTCCAGGCATATGTGGTTGATCTGGTTGGTTTCCGCGAAACTCGATTGATCCTTCTGGAACACCTCGATAAAGCTGCGGGCGCCGAAATCGAGGTAGTACCCTATCGACTTGTCCCCGCGCATGAAGGTGAATGCCTTCGGAACGCCGATCACATCCCGGTAGAACGCTTCGGTCTCGTCGAGATCGTGGGCGAAAATGCAGACATGGGCGATCTGCTTGATCAGCGGTTTGGTCACAGGTGCCTCCATGGAATCGCCTGCCATACTAGCTCATCGGGTCCATCAGGCCCGAGAAAAGCGCCGTCAGCGTGCCGAGGGCGCTATTTTTTCGCCCGCCCTCTTTCCCTTGTCACGGAGCCCGTCTAACAGAGGCGCGAAATCGTAGGTAACCCCAACGGGGAAGGGCTTGTTCATGTCTACCATCATTCACGTTGCCGGCCGCCAGATTTTCGACAGCCGCGGCAATCCGACGGTCGAAGTCGATGTTGTGCTGGATGACGGCAGCTTCGGGCGCGCCGCCGTGCCCTCGGGTGCCTCCACGGGCGCGCACGAGGCCGTGGAGCTGCGCGATGGCGGCAAACCCTTCCTTGGCAAGGGCGTTACGCAGGCCGTCCAGAACGTCAACACCGTCATTGCCGACGCTATCCAGGGCCTCGACGCCCTCGATCAGATCGGCCTCGACCAGGCGCTGATCGAACTCGACGGCACCCACAACAAGGGGAAACTGGGCGCCAACGCCATTCTCGGCGTCTCGCTTGCCGTAGCCAAGGCTGCGGCCGAGTCCAGCGAATTGCCGTTCTACCGCTATATCGGTGGTCCCAATGCGCATGTTCTGCCGGTGCCGATGATGAACATCATCAATGGCGGCCAGCATGCCGATAATCCGATCGACATGCAGGAATTCATGATCATGCCGGCGGGCGCCGACAACATCGCCGACGCCGTGCGGATAGGGGCGGAAATCTTCCACACCCTCAAGAAAGGCCTCTCCGCCGAAGGCCATAACACCGCTGTCGGCGACGAAGGCGGCTTCGCCCCCAACCTCAAATCCGCCGAAGACGCGCTCGGCTTCATCATGCGCTCGATCGAGAAGGCCGGGTACAAACCCGGTGAAGACGTGTTCCTCGCGCTCGATTGCGCTGCTACAGAATACTTCAAGGACGGCAACTATGCCCTTGAAGGCGAAGGGAAAACGCTTTCATCCGACGAAAACGTTCGCTTCCTCGAAGACCTCGTCACCCGATTCCCGATCATCTCGATCGAAGATGGCATGGCCGAGGACGACTGGGACGGCTGGAAGGCGCTTACCGACACCATCGGCAAGAGGGTGCAACTCGTCGGCGACGACCTCTTCGTTACCAATTCCGAGCGCCTGGTTTCCGGCATCAAGATGGGGGTCGCCAACTCCATCCTGGTGAAAGTCAACCAGATCGGCTCGCTGTCCGAAACCCTCAATGCCGTTGATACCGCCCACCGCGCCGGCTACACCTCGGTGATGTCGCACCGTTCGGGTGAAACCGAGGACTCGACCATTGCCGATCTTGCAGTGGCGTTGAACTGCGGTCAGATCAAGACCGGTTCGCTGTCGCGCTCGGATCGCCTGGCCAAGTACAACCAGCTCATCCGCATTGAGGAAATGCTGGGCTCCTCGGCAAGCTACGCCGGCTATTCCGTGGTAAAGGGCCGCTAGTCCCTGTGCCGGGGCGCTACGGCGCCTCGGCCTTTCAACGGCTGCCCATACCAAGCGCAAAAGCCTGCCTGCGCAAACCCGGCAGCGTTTTGAGGCCCCACAGGCCTCCAGCCCGCAGCAATTGGGCGGGCAGCAACTCCGAAATCAGCGACCGGAACAGGGTATCGACCATGGCGCCGGTACGTTGCAGGTCGGCACGCCGGCGATCGGCATAGTCATCGCTAACCTCTTTGCCCCAATCGGTGTGGGTGCGATCGCTCTTGCCGATAGCTTGCGCCAGGTCCGCGACATCGCGCAGACCAAGGTTCAGTCCCTGCGCCCCGATCGGCGGGAAGGCATGCGCCGCTTCTCCGACCAGCACGATGCCATCGCGCCCCGCTTCATCGACCGTTAACGTGCTGAGTGGAAACACAAAACTCGGTGTGATCAGTTCGACATGTCCAAACAGCCGCTGCGCCTTTTGTGCCAGCAGCCCCGCCAGTGCATCACGATCCAAGGCCTGCGCTCGTTTGAGGACCGCCTCATCGTCGATCCAGACCAGATTGGCGCGGTTTTCACCCGCCGGAACCAGCGTGAACGGACCTTGCGGATAGTGGAACTCGACCGAAGCACCACCCAGCGGCCGGGCGAGATTAAGGTCACACACCAGCGCCGCCTGAGCGAACGTCCTCTCGCGAACCTTCAGTCCAGCTGCTGCCCGAACGAAAGACTTCTTCCCGTCAGCGCCGATGAGCAGGGGCGTGTGCAGTGCTTCGCCGTCGCTGAGCCGCAAGGTCATGCCCGCCGGTGTCTTATCAAGACCCGTCAGTGTCGCGACGTGCGAGGTCAGGTTGGAGAGCCCTGAGCGGACCTGCGCAAAAGCTTCGGCGAGCTTCGTATTGGGGAAATTCCAGCCAAACGCCGCGAGCCCCGCCTCGCTCGCATCGAACAGAGTTTCGGGCGAGCGGACGATCCGGTTCGTGGCATCGATGATGCGTATCTGAGTGAGTGGGTGACCGATCTCGGCCGGCGCCCGCACCAGTCCTGCCGAGGTCAGGAAATCGACGCTCGGCATCATCAGCGCCGAACTGCGTCGATCAGGCGGTGCGGCCGGGGCGACATGAATAGTGGTCAGGCCCGCACGAGCAACCACAATAGCCGCTGCCAGGCCGACAAGCCCGCCGCCAACCACAACTGCATCTGCATCGAACGTTGTCATCGTCATTCCCGATCGTCGGTTTGGGTTAGCATCAGCCACGGCGACAGGCCAGTCTCATGGCTGAACAAGGCGGAATCTTGCGGCGATGTCCTTCCCTCACCAAAGATCAGCCCTTAAATGTGGCGGCACCGTCATGCACTAAGGAAGCCGAGATCATGAGTATTGCCGTCGTAGTGCGGGCCAAGGGCGGCCCGGAAGTCCTCAGTGTGGAAGAGCGCGAAGTCGGTCAGCCGGGCCCCGGTCAGTTGCGCATCCGGCAAACCGCGATCGGCGTCAATTTTATCGACACCTATCAACGCTCGGGTCTCTATCCGGTCGAGACCCCGTTCGTCGCCGGCAATGAGGGTGTGGGCACGGTGACCGCCGTAGGCGAAGGGGTTGAGGACTTCAAGCCCGGCGACCGCGTCGCCTATCAGAGTCTGGTGGGCGCCTATGCACAGGAACGCCTGCTCCCCGCCGAGCGCGCCGTTCCGGTGCCTGAGGGTATTGATGACCGGCAGGTCGCGGCAATGATGCTCAAGGGACTCACGGCCTTCTACCTCCTGTTCAAGACTTGGCCGCTAAAGTCGGGCGAAACCATCCTGTTCCACGCTGCCGCAGGCGGTGTCGGCACCATTGCAACGCAATGGGCCAAGTCCGTTGGTGCGCGCGTCATCGGCACCGCTGGCTCCAAGGACAAGGTGGAACTGGCGCTGCAGAACGGTTGCGACGCTGTGATCAACTACCGTGAGGAAGAGTTCGCCCCACGTGTGCGCGAACTCACCGACGGCAAGGGCGTCGACGTCGTCTATGATGGCGTCGGCAAGGATACCTTCGAGCCGTCCCTTGATTGCCTGCGCCCGCGCGGCCTCATGGTCAGCTTCGGCAACGCTTCTGGTGTGGTTTCTATCCCGGACCTGACTATTCTCACCCGCAAGGGCTCGCTCTACGTGACCCGG